>OBYM01000364.1_pt1 | contig 26339 bp, 27 predicted proteins | sample 1538191 | NCBI WGS metagenome assembly OBYM01 (sample SAMEA2580165, study PRJEB22360) | human gut metagenome | biome: human gut; feature: human-associated habitat; material: faeces | place: Denmark | collected 2008/2010 | reverse complement strand
ATTCAAAATGGGTGGGGTGCGCCCGGGCCAGGGCCACCCGCTGCTGCTGGCCGCCGGACATCTCGGCGGGCTTGTGCTTCCAGCGGGAGTCCATGCCCACCTTCTTCAGGGCCTCCATCACCCGCTCCTCCCGCTGGAAGATGGACACCCCCTGATAGATGAGGGGCAGCTCCACGTTTTCGTAAGCGGTGAGGGCGGGAATCAGGTTGTAGCCCTGGAAGATAAAGCCAATCTCCTTGTTGCGGATGTGGGCCAGCTGCCGGTCGGAGCGGTCGTTGATGTGGGTGCCGTTGAGGATGTAATCCCCGTAGGTGGGGATGTCCAGGCAGCCCAGGATGTTCATGAGGGTGGATTTGCCCGAGCCGGAGGCCCCGATGATGGCCACGAACTCTCCGCGGTCAATGGACAGGGTGACCCCGTCCAGGGCCCGGACCTCGCTCTCCTTCCCCTCGTTGTAGATTTTATAGAGGTCTTTCACGTCAATGAGCATGGCAGTTCACCCCGCTCATCCATAGGCCGATTCGACCAGGTAGTTGACAAAGACCTCCTCGTCCCCGTTGAGGCCGCTCTTGATCTCCACGTTGTAGTCGTCGTTCAGGCCGGTCTCCACCTTCACGGGATAGAAGCCGTCCTCGGGAGAGGGGTACATGGGGGGCTGGCCGGGCTCCGGCTCCGGGATCTCCAGATCCACCGCGTTCTCGGGGCGCTTGTCCGCCCGGATAAAGACCACGCTGTCTGTGCTGCCGTCCTCGCCGGGGATGTTCTTCACGCTCTGCATGGGGACCATCATACAGTCGTCCGACTGGCTGGCCACAAAGGAGTAGTCCAGATACATGCCCGCCAGCAGAGAGCCGTCCTGGTTGTCCACCGTCAGGGTGACGGGGTAGTTGGTCATGCCGTTCTGGCTCTCAGCGGCCCCCATGTTGATGGCGGTGACCGTGCCGATGAAGGTGTTGCCGTTCCAGTCGCTCAGCTCCACCGTCAGGCCGGGCTGGACAAAGGCGATGTTCCGGTCGTCCACGGTGATGTCCACCACCATGTTGGTGGTGTTGGAGATGGTGACCACGGTGTCGCCGCTCTTCACCTCTGCGCCGGGGGTGAGGGTACAGGAGGTGACCGAGCCGTCGATGGGGGAGACGGCATTGAAGTCGGCCAGGCCCTTCTGGGCGTCGGCCAGCTTCTTTTGGGCCTCGTCGATCTCCTTCTGTTTGGACATGATAGTCTCGTTGATGGTGCTGGAGCCCAGGGTGAGCAGGGCCTCCCCGGCGGACACGTCGGCGTAGTCCATCAGGTTGCCCTGGGACACCACCGGCCCGGCGGCCTTGGTGACGATCTCCCGGGTCTCGTAGTACTCCGTCTTGCCGTTCTCATAGGGGTAGATGGCGGAGCCGTCCGAGGCGGTGAGGGTGGCCGAGGCATCCATCCCGGCGGTGAGGGTGCCCGGGTTGTCAAAGACGAGGACCGCCTCGAAGTGTACCGCCCCCTCGGGGGAGATGAAGCGGACCTTGTTGATTTTCTCCACGGTGCCGGTGTAGGTGCCCATGACGGTGGGGATGGACACCTGGACGGACTGGCCGGTGTGGATCTGATTTTCATAGGCGTAGCTGAAATACAGGGAGAGCTTCAGCCTCTTGTCGTTGACCAGGGTGGCCACCGCGGTCTCCTTGGCCACCTCCTGGTCGGGCTGGAACTCCTTCACGTTGATAAGCTTGCCGGCGAAGGGGGCCCGGACGGTGAGGTTGTTGGCGTCCTCCAGCAGGGCGGACATCTCCTTGTTCAGGTTGTCCACCTGGGTCTGGGCCTGGGTCACCTGGTCCTGGGCCTCCTGGCTGAAGATGGTGTACAGGGGCTGTCCCGCGGTGACCGTGTCGCCGGGGGAGACAAAGACCTCCTGCACCGTGCCGCCGGCGGTGAGGGTGATGGCGGCGGATTCCTTGGCCTTGGCGTTGCCGCTGCCGGTAACCTTGCTCTGGATGGTGCCGTACTGGACGGGCTGGGTCTGGATCTCGCTGCTGGCGCTGTCCTGTTTGGTCAGAAAGCGATAGAGCAGAAAGCCGCCCGCCGCCAAAGCCACCACAACCGCGCCGGCAATGGCCGCCTGGCGCACCTTGCGCTTGTTGAACTTCGGCTTGGGCCGGCCCGGCGGAGAGGCCGGAGACGCGGCTGGAGCGGACTGGGGAACAGTCACTTCTGGCATAGTATCAAGTCCTCCTAACATAATGTCTGCCGGGTAAAGCACAAAGCGGTCTACCCGCGCGGCACAGCCATGCGGGGCCGCATTTGCAGAACCGTGTATTCTCCTGTTCCATTATAGGTTGCTTTTTCCGGGAAAAGCAATTACAAGGTAATTACAAATGTTTAAGAAACGATTAAGGTTTGCTTGGGACTTTTTTCACATGCCACTATACGTGTTTGTTCCGGCGAAAGCGCGGAAAAATTGCGGAAACCGCCCCGGCACAAAAAGCTCCGGCGGTCCGTGAGGACCGCCGGAACGCAGATTGTCAAAAAACCTCTGTTGAGATGAATCCGCTCAAGCTGGGGCAGGGGATCAGACGTTCTGATAGAGGGGGTAGCGGCCGGTGAGCGCCTTTACCTGGGCGCGCAGGTCGTCCGCCTTGGAGGCGAAGTCGTCCTGGGCGGCCTGGCAGATCAGGCGGCCAACCACCTTCATGTCCTCCTCAGTGAAGCCCCGGGAGGTGACGGCGGGGGTGCCCACCCGGATGCCGGAGGTGACAAAGGGCTTCTCCGGGTCGTTGGGGATGGCGTTCTTGTTGACGGTGATATACACCTCGTCCAGGCGGTGCTCCATCTCCTTGCCGGTGAGGTGGGCGGGGCGCAGGTCCACCAGCATCAGGTGGTTGTCCGTGCCGCCCGACACCAGATCCAGCCCGCCCTCCATGATGGTCTGGGCCAGGACGGCGGCGTTCTTGACGATCTGCTGCTGATAGGTCTTGAACTCGGGCTTGAGGGCCTCGCCCAGGGCCACCGCCTTGGCGGCGATGATGTGCTCCAGGGGGCCGCCCTGGGATCCGGGGAAGATGGCGGAGTTGAGCTTCTTGGCGATGGCCTCGTCGTTGCACAGGAGCATGCCGCCCCGGGGGCCCCGGAGGGTCTTGTGGGTGGTGGTGGACACCACGTCGGCGTAGGGGATGGGGGAGGGGTGGCACCCGGCGGCCACCAGGCCGGCGATGTGGGCCATGTCCACAAACAGATAGGCGCCCACCTCGTGGGCGATGTCGGCGAAGGTCTTGAAGTCGATGATCCGGGGGTAGGCGGAGGCGCCGGCCAGGATCATGCGGGGCTTGTGCTTTCGGGCCAGATCCCGCACCTGGTCGTAGTCGATGCGGCCGTCCTCGCCCAGGCCGTAGGCCACCATGTTGTAGTTCTTGCCCGAAAAATTCACCGGGGAGCCGTGGGTCAGGTGGCCGCCCTGGTCCAGGCTCATGCCCAGCACCGTGTCCCCGTGCTGGCACAGGGCCTGGTACACGGCGAAGTTGGCCTGGGCGCCGGAGTGGGGCTGCACGTTGGCGTAATTGGCGCCGAAGAGCTTCTTTGCCCGCTCGATGGCGATAGTCTCCACCACGTCCACGCACTGGCAGGACGGCCGAGCCCCCACCCCCGCCACAAATTCGCAGCCGCCGTAGTAGCGCTTGCCGGGGTAGCCCTCGGCGTACTTGTTGGTGAGGACGGTGCCGGCGGCGGCCAGGACGGCGGCGCTGACGATGTTCTCCGAGGCGATGAGCTCGATGTTCTGCTGCTGCCGGTCATACTCGGCACGGATAGCCTGCCCCACCTCAGGGTCGGCGGCGGTGATAAAGTCCATGACTTCTGTGACCAATGGGAACACTCCTTTTTCTCTGATTCAGCCCGGCATCCGGGCGGTGATATTCCCTATTATAACAGACCGAGCGGAAATTACAACGAATTGTTTCCACAGTTTTTTGAAAGCAGGGCTGGGGGAAACAGATCGTTTTGACGCAGGGTGGGAACAAGATGGATTCGTTTCCGGAAAACGTCCAAAATCCTGTCGAATTTCTTTTTCTGATGTGATATAATAACTTTGTTCGCCCTGTGGGCGCATCTAAACTCTGACCCGTGAGGTGGGACAGTCTATGAAAACCAACGAGGAAGTCTGGAGCATTGTCAACGCGCTGAAGGCGCTCTACCCCGACAGCCTGTGCTCCCTGGAATATGAGAAGGACTATGAGCTGCTGTTCTCCGTGCGCCTGGCGGCCCAGTGCACCGACGAGCGGGTGAACAAAGTCACCCCCGCCCTGTTTGCCCGGTTCCCCACCCTGGAGTCCTTGGCCCAGGCCGACGTGGCCGAGGTGGAGCAGTACATACACTCCACCGGATTTTTCCGGGCCAAGGCCCGGGACATCGTCCTGTCCTCCCAGATGCTCCTGCGGGACTACGGCGGCAAGGTGCCGGGCACCATGGAGGAGCTCCTGAAGCTGCCCGGCGTGGGCCGCAAGACGGCCAATCTCATGCTGGGGGATGTGTTCCATGTGCCCGGGGTGGTGGTGGCCGACACCCACTGCATCCGGATCACCGGTCTGCTGGGCCTTACCGACGGCTCCAAAGATCCCGCCAAGGTGGAGATGCAGCTGCGGCAGGTGCTCCCCCCGGAGGAGTCCAACGACTTCTGCCACCGGGGGGTGCTCCACGGCCGGGCGGTGTGCATCGCCCGCCGGCCCCAGTGTGAGAGCTGTACCCTGCGGCCCTGGTGCGACCACTTTGCAAAAAACAGCCAGCCGCCTTCTGAGTGAGGAAAGGAGCGCCTGACCATGATGGGATACTACACGGGCTTCGGCGCCTTTGACGCCATGTTCACCATTGTCCCTGTGATCGTTGTCATCGGCTTTATTATCGTCTTTGGCGCCATCCTGGTCCGAGGGGTCCAGGGGGCCGCCCAGTGGAAGAAGAACAACGACTCACCGGTGCTGACAGTGGAGGCGGAGGTGGTGGCCAAGCGGCTGGACGTGCAGACCTGGCGCCACGCCGGGGACGAGCATCACATGGGGCACACCTCCAGCCGGACCTACTACTACGCCACCTTCCAGGTGGAGAGTGGGGACCGGATGGAGTTCCAGGTCCCCGACACGGAATACGGCCTTCTGGTGGAGGGGGACCGGGGAAAGCTGACCTTTCAGGGCACCCGCTACCAGGGGTTCCGGCGGCAGTAATCGCCGCTTATAATGTTAATTTTGGATAAGGAGCGCGACCTTTTTTTGAAAGCAGTATATCATCGGTGGACCTTTTACATTCTGGGCATGCTGGTGCTGGCCCTGGGGCTGACCCTGAACACCAAGGCGGGGCTGGGGGTGTCCCCCATCATCTCCATCGCCTTTGCGGTGTCGGAGATCTGGGGCTGGAACTTCGGGGACATGACCTTCCTGCTGTATTCCCTCTTTGTGGCGGGGCAGTTTGTGCTCCGGGGGAAAAACAGCCGGCTCACCGACCTGCTCCAGCTGCCCCTGAGTCTGGCGTTCAGCCGGGTGCTGAACCTGTACAGTGCCCTCATCCCCTATGAGGCGGCGGAACACGGGTTTTTGGCCAACTTCGGCCTGTTGCTGGCGGCCATCTTCTTCACTGGAGCGGGGGCGGCCATCACAGTGAATATGAAGCTGGTCCCCAACCCCGGCGACGGCATCGTGGCCGCGGTGGCGGAGAGGCTGGGCCGGGACCAGGGCTTTGCCAAAAATGTGTTTGACGTGGGCTGTGTGGCGGTCACCTGCGTGCTGGGCCTGCTGGCGGCGGGCCGGATCGTGGGCATCGGCGTGGGGACCATCGCGGCCATGATCGGGGTGGGCCGGTCCATTGCCCTGGTGAATTATTTGGGAAAACAGAAGATGTGTCTGGCGGCGGGGCTGCTCCAGGAGGAGGCCCCCGCCGGCCAGGAGGCATAAAGGAGGAAGCGTGCTATGAAGCGAAGCTATGCGGTCTATCAGGTGGACGCCTTCACCAAGGAAAAGCTCTCGGGCAATCCCGCCGGGGTGGTGCTGGACGCCCGGGGCCTCACCGATGAGGAGATGCGGCGCATCGCCCGGGAGCTGAACAACTCGGAGACGGCGTTTCTCTTTCCGGGAAAACCTGGGGAGTATGACGTGCAGGTGCGCTTCTTCACCCCCGCCAAGGAGGTCCCCGTCTGCGGCCACGCCACCATCGCCTCTCACTATGTCCGGGCCATGGAGCTGGGGCTGGACAGCGCCCGGGTGGTCCAGAAGTGCGGAGCGGGCATCTTCGCGGTAGACGTGTGTAAGGAGAACGGGGACTGCCGGGTGGTCATGTCCCAGGGCAGGGCCGTCCTGGGGGAGCCCCTGTCCCGGGAGCATCAGGACCGGGTGCTGGCCGCCCTGGGCGTGACCCATGACGACCTGCGGCCGGGCTGTCCCATGGCCTCGGCCTCCGTGGGGTCCCCCAAGCTGATGGTGGTGCTCAGAAGCCTGGACAAGCTGCACAGCCTGACCCCCGACCTGGAGGCCCTGAAGGAGCTGAGCGGCGAGATCGGCTGTAACGGCTATCTGGTCTTTACCCTCCACCCGGGGGAGGAGCCCCTGGTCCACGCCCGGATGTTCGGCCCCGCAAACGGGGTGGCGGAGGACCCGGTGACGGGGATCGCCAACGGCCCCATGGGGGCCTATCTGGTCCGGAACGGGCTGATCCCCGCGGAGGGAGACGAGGTGCGCTTCACCGCCGTCCAGGGGGAGGCCATGGGCCGCCCCGGCTCCATGGAGGTGCGGGTGGCACTGGAGAACGGACAGGCCGGGGAAATCCAGATTGTGGGCGACGCGGTGGTGGCCTTTCGGACCACCCTGGAGCTGGACGCATGAGGGGCGGCAGGCGGGAGCTCCGCCTCACCGGCGGGGACGACCCCAAGTTCCGCGCCCTGGTTCGCAAGCTGGACCGGGAGTATGTGGACCGGTTTGGAGAGACCGCTCTTCAATACCAGCCCTACAACACCTTGGAGAAGATCGAGGCGGCCTGTCTGCTGCTTGTGGACGGCACGCCCGCGGCCTGCGGGGCCATCCAGCCCCTGGACGGGGACGCCGCCGAGCTCAAGCGGGTCTATGTCCTCCCGGAGTTCCGCCGCCGGGGCCTGGCCCGGCAGGTGATCGAGCAGCTGGAGCTCCAGGCCCTGTTTCACGGGTATCGGTTCCTGGCCCTGGAGACGGGCCGGGCCATGCCCGAGGCCGCCGCCCTGTACACCAAGCTGGGGTATCAAGAGACCGAGCCCTGGGGGCCCTTTGCCGGGGACAAGCTGTGCCTGTGCATGAAAAAGGAGCTCACCTGATTTTTTGCAGGAAAGGAAGAACGCGCCATGGCCTACCGGCCTCTCGCTGACGAAATACGGCCCAAAACCCTGGATGAGGTGGTGGGCCAGAAGCATATCTTAGGAAAGGACGGCCTGCTGCGCCGGATCATCGAGGGGGGCGACATCCCCAACCTGATCTTCTACGGCCCCTCTGGGACGGGGAAGACCACGGTGGCCAACATCATCGCCCAGCGCACCAACCGCCCCCTCCACCGGCTCAACGCCACCACCGCCTCCATTTCTGATATTAAGGACATTATCGCAGATATCGGGACCCTCCTGGCCCCGGACGGGGTGCTGCTGTACCTGGACGAGATCCAGTACTTTAACAAAAAGCAGCAGCAGTCCCTGCTGGAGTTCATGGAGAACGGGAAGATCACCCTCATCGCCTCCACCACCGAGAACCCCTTCTTCTACGTGTTCGGGGCGGTGCTGTCCCGATCCACCGTGTTTGAGTTCAAGCAGATTACCGCCGAGGACGCCCTCCCCGCCATTGACCGGGGAGTGGACCTGCTCAATGAGCGGCTGGGCGGGAACCTTGTTCTGGAGGACGGGGTGCGGGAGCACATCGCCTCCGCCTGCGGCGGGGACATCCGCAAGGCCATGAACGCCCTGGAGCTGCTCTCCTCCGCCGCCCGGCGGGAGGGCGGAAAGCTGCTGATTTCCTTAGAGGACGCCCAGACGGCAGCACAAAAATCCGCCATGCGCTACGACCGGGAGGGGGACAACCACTACGACATCGCCTCCGCCCTGATGAAGTCGTTACGGGGGTCCGGCCCGGACGCGGCGGTCCCCTACCTGGCCCGGCTGCTGGAGGCGGGGGATCTGATCACCGCCATCCGGCGGCTGCTATGCTCCGCCAGCGAGGACGTGGGGCTGGCCTACCCCCAGGCGGTGCCCATCGTGAAGGCCTGTGTGGACAGCGCGTTGCAGCTGGGCCTGCCCGAGGCCAAGCTCCCCCTGTCCGAGGCGGCCATTCTCCTGGCCACCTGGCCCAAGTCCAACTCCGCCTGCATGGCCATCGACGCGGCCATGGCGGACGTGCGGGCGGGCCGCACCGGGGACATCCCCCGGGAGCTCCAGAACGTCCACGCCGACTCGGCGGGGATGGAGCGGGAGCAGGGGTACCTGTACCCCCACGACTTTCCCGGCCACTGGGTGAAGCAACAGTACCTGCCCAACGAGCTGAAAAACCGGAAATACTACCAGTACGGGGACAACAAGACCGAGCAGGCCGCCCGGCGGTACTGGGAGGAGATCAAGAAGTAGAGGCTGAACTGCCTCCCCCCCCGCTGGGGGGAAGGCTGGAGACAGCGAAAACCGAGAAAGGAAGGAATCAAACCCATGGAATCCATTCGCGTCCTGGTGGTGGAGGACGACCAGGACATCAACAATCTGCTGTGCACCATCCTGCGGGACGGGGGCTATGAGAGCCAGGCGGCCTTCTCCGGCAGCGAGGGTCTCTTGTGGGCGGAGCGGGAGAGCTTCGACCTGGTGCTGCTGGATTTGATGCTCCCCGGCCTCACCGGCGAGCAGTTTATTCAGAAGATCCGGCCCTTGCGCACCATGCCCATCATCGTCCTGTCCGCCAAGGCGGGGCTGGAGGACAAAGTGAATGTGCTGCGCATGGGGGCGGACGACTTTATCCCCAAGCCCTTCGACAATCTGGAGGTGCTGGCCCGGGTGGAGGCCCAGCTGCGGCGGGTGAAGAAGTTCTCCGCGCCTCCCGCCCAGAAGCAGCAGCTCTCCTGCGGGGACTTGGTGCTGGACCGGGACGAGTTCACCGTCACCGCCGGGGAAAAGCCCGTCACCCTCACCGCCCGGGAGTTTGAGATCCTGGCCCTGCTGATGGAGTACCCCAAGAAGGTGTTCACCCGGGAGCAGATCTACCAGCATGTGTGGGGGGAGGACTACTTCGGGGACGACAACACCGTCAACGTCCACATCAGCAACCTGCGCTCCAAGCTGGGCAAGGCCAGCGACCGGGAGTATATCAAAACCGTCTGGGGCATCGGCTTTAAAATGGCGGAGGTGTGAGTTTCATGGATATCCATGTGAGCGACGTGCTGAAGATGAAAAAGGCCCACCCCTGCGGGAGCCAGGAGTGGCTCGTCCTCCGGGTGGGCATGGACTTCAAGCTCCGCTGCCAGGGCTGTGGCCGGGAGGTGATGCTCCCACGGAGCAAGGCGGAGAAGAGTATCCGGAAGGTGTTCCGGGATGGGACTCCGGTGGAGGTTTAGTCTTTTGCAGGGGAGTTTCGCCGCCCGCTCTTTATAAGCCTTCCCCCTGGGGGGAAGGTGGCTGGCCGAAGGCCAGACGGATGAGGGGGCGATGATCGGATTGTTTCGTTCGTCGCAGGAGGAGTTTCTCCGCTGTGATGGCGAGCAGGGTTCCGCCCTGCGGGGCGGGTTCCTTTCTGCCCGGGCAGAAAGGAACCAAAGAGCCGCCAAGGGGTGGGCTCAGGATGGGCACTGCGTGCCCATATTCGCCCGCCCCCTGGACCCCCATTTTACGGGGGCCGCCAATTAGGCAGCCTTGGCGGTCATCGCAAAGGCGCGGGTGGACAGAGGATTGGCTTCCGGTCTATGACCGCTGCCGCTGAGTTTCCGGTAACCTTTGGGTGGTACCCCTACCGGTTGGAAGCGCGCCTTTTGGGCTGGTGGGGCTCAAGTTCGGCTCAGAGGGACGGCGTATCCCAAGATGCTTCCGGATCTCCGTAGGGGCGACCCTTGCGGTCGCCCGTTCATGTGTGAGACGGCGCGTCCAGGAGGCCGCGCCCTACGGAGAAGAGAACCGCACAGGAGACGGGCGGCCACATGGGGCCGCCCCTACGGCGGAAAGCAAACCGTGAGCGTTAGCTCGGCAAACCCAGGCGCAGTCGTGAAACCGCACCAGCGGCAATTTTTGCAGACCTAGGGCCCAGTGGCCCGGAATGAAACGATGAAAGCCACTCAGATTTTGCGCGCCGAAAATTATTTGCCCAGCCCAAGGGGTAACCCCCGTAATGGGGGACCGGGGGTAAGGCGAATATGAGCGCGGAGCGCTCATCCTGAGCCGTCCCCCGGCGATCCTTTGGTTTCTTTCCCATCGCTGGGAAAGAAACTCGCCCATTAGGGCGAAACCTGAAAAATCAGAAAGGAAATATAGAACTATGCGTTACGACAGCGACATTTTATACCGTCCCCCCGGGGAGTGGAAGAGCTACCTCCTCCAGTGCACCATCGGGTGCTCCTACAACAAGTGCACCTTCTGCGCCATGTACAAGGAGAAGAAATTCCGCATCCGCCCAGTGGAGGAGATTCTGGAGGACATCGACATGGCCCGGGATTACTACGGCCCGGGGCTCAAGCGGGTGTTCCTCATGGACGGGGACGCCGTCATCATGAAGACGGACGACCTGATCCGGGTGCTGCGCAAGCTGTACGACACCTTCCCCGCCCTGGAGAAGGTGACCACCTACGCCGGCCCCCGGAGCACCCTGGCCAAGAGCCCGGAGGAGCTGCGGGCCATCCGGGAGGCGGGCCTCAACCGGGCCTACCTGGGGGTGGAGAGCGGTAGCGACGCCGTGCTGAAGGCCATCAACAAGGGGGTCACCGCCGCCCAGATGCTGGAGGCGGGACAGAAATTGGTGGCCGCCGGCTTTGACCTGTGGGCCATTATCATCATGGGTCTCACCGGCCAGGACGGGGACTGGGAGGAGCACATCCTGTCCACCGCCAAGATGATCAACGCCATGAAGCCCCGGCACCTGTCCGCCATGACCTTCGCCCCCGCCAAGGGCACCCCACTGGGGGAGGATGTGCTGGCGGGCCGCTTCAAGGTGTGCACCCCGGACCAGATCCTGGAGGAGTGCCATCTGCTCATTGAGCACCTGGATGTGGACCCGCTGCATTTCACTAGCAACCATGCCTCCAACTACCTGCCTCTGAAGGGCGGCCTGCCGGAGGACAAGGAGAAGTTCCTGAAGTTGCTGGATGAGGCCCTGGCGGGCAAGATCCGCCTGCGCAAGACCTTGAATCGGGGAATTTGAGCGGAAGAGGACTGAGCGGGGCCGGGACGAGCGGGCCGCGGTAAAGCGCCCTCTGACGGGAAAAATAAAACTGCATCTGCAAGCCGATGCATTGGCGGGCATTCGCGTTTTGAGGCGGCCCCGAAAAGTTAAACAATATTTTCTTGATAAATGGTTCAAGCGGCCGAAGGGGCTTGTTGTCTGTGAATGGCAGGCGGCAAGTCCTTTACCTTTGCGTCGATTCCGCACTGTGGGAAACCAACAGGCGCCTCATATCCTGGGGGAGAGGCTGAGTAAATTCCAGCCGGATTCCGGTGATGGGATGCAGGAAGGCAAGGCGGGCCGAGTGGAGCGCTGGTCTGGAGATCAAACTGGATTCTGTTCCGTAGAGAAAGTCTCCCACCAGGGGGTGGCCTAGATATGCCATGTGGACCCGGATCTGGTGAGTACGTCCGGTCTCCAGTTGAAGTCGGAGCAAGGCGTAGGGCCCGGCCTGCCGCAAGGCCTCATAGTGGGTACATGCGTATTTTCCATCCGGCCGGACCATCTGTTCCACCAGCGATCCCTCACAAGGGCCAAGAGGAGCGTCAATGGTGCCGGAGGGCGGGGTGGGGGTCCCGGCACAGACAGCCAGGTAGGTCCGCTGAAAGTCGGGCGTGTGGAGCTGACGCTTCAGCACCTCCTGGGCGTGGGGATGGCGGGCCACCACCAACAGGCCGGAGGTCCCCCGGTCCAGGCGGTGGACGGGGTGAAAGTCCCCATCTTCACCCTCCTGATCGTAATAATTAAGCAGGAAATTGCCTATTGTATCATCAAAGTGGCCTGGTCCGGGGTGGACCGCCACCCCCGGCGCCTTATTGAGTACCAGCAGGTCCTGGTCCTCGTACACAATGTCCAGAGGGCCAGGGGCGGAAACGATGCCGCTGCGCCGCTCCGGATCGGAGAGGCGGACAGACAGCACCTCCCCTGCTTTGGGGATGTACCGGGTATTGACCCGGCGGCCGTCCACCAAAATTCCATCTTCCAACCACTTGATTCTCCGCACCACGGTGCCGGACAGGCCCAGATGGCGTTTGAGCAGGGTGTCCACCTTGATCCCGGCCAGTTCCGGCCCAATGGGCAGCTCCAGACGGCGGCTCATAGCTTTTTGGACCAGCGGTACAGGTGGAACATATAGAAGGCGCAGTGGAGTACCAGCACAACGGGAGTGATCACCATCCAAACGAGTTCTCCCAACACCAGAGCAATCACAAAGGGGACCCACAGCAGCCACAGCGTCCAGTACCAGCTGTCATAGGCGGCATGGGTACGGATGGCAATGCTCCGCTCGTCCCGCTCCGAGCGTTCCACCTCCCGCCGGTCCTCTGGGGACAGGGCGTGCATGGCCGCCGAAAGGAACAGCTTGCTTCCGCCCAGACCAATCAGCGCCCCACCGAAACCGGCACACAGGCCCACGCCACCCGCGGGCAGTTGTCCGCCTATCATAAATACGATGCCAAACAGGACCAGACCCAGCACCACAGCGGCAGCAGGTACGATCAAATTCTTCTTCATGTGGACTCCTCCTCAAACAGAAATACTTCCTCAATGGTAAGCCCGAAGTACCGGGCGATCTTGTGGGCCAGGAGCAGGGAGGCGTTATACCGCCCGTTCTCCAGGGAGATGATGGTCTGGCGGGTGACGTCCACCGCCTCGGCCAGCTCCGCCTGGGAGATGCGCCGCTCCTTTCTCAGTTCTGCAATCCGGTTGGTCAAGCTCTCGCCTCCTTTAAGACTGGTAAAGCTCGCTTTACAATTTTAGTATAGCACGCTTTACATATATGTCAAGCCCGCTTTACGTATTTCTGCAAAAAAATTTGCCCAGCCGGTTTTCACCGGCAGGGCAAACGGAAACGCGATGATTTCAAGACAGGTGCAGGCCGTAAAATCCCACCAGGGAGAGGGCCATCAGGCCGATGGTCACAAGTTCGATGGGGATGCCCTGGAAACTCTTGGGGCAGCTGGTGAGACTGACTTCCCGGCGCAGGCCGGCCAGACACATCAGAGCCACCGTTGCCCCTGCGCCGCCGAAGAAGCCAAAGAGAAGGGCGGCCCCCAAACCGTACCCCCGCTGGGCGATGAGCAGCGCCGCGCCCATGGCCGCGCAGTTGGAGGTGATGCTGGCCAGATTCTCATCCATTCGCCGGGAGAGCTCCGGCACACAGTTTTTCAAAAAGTACCGCAGGCCGGCTACCACAGCCGGTCCCACCAGGGCAAAAACCAGGGTTTGAAAGTAGCCCAGCGCAAAGTGCTGGAGCAGTTGGTCCAGCAGCCAGGACAGCAGCGCCGTGAGGGTCGTCACCGCCGTTAAGCTGACGCCGGTGCGCCAGGCGTCCAGCGGGTCCTGAAAGGCCTTGGTCCGGGTGCCAATGCCCAGACAGTTGACCAGAATAAAATTCTCCGACAGCAGGGCGGCCACCGCCACGCCTGCCAGCTGAAATGCGGTCATTCCCTGCCGCCTCCTTTCCCACGCCGGGAGCGGTCAAACTTCGCCGTCCACATAATCGACGCCCCCTTCCGTATCCAAATTGGCCACGATGGCCAGGGCCTGGTTCACACAGGCGGTCACCGCCTCCGAGGTGGCAGTGGCGCCCGAGGCCGCGTCCACAGAGTTGTTCCCCGCAGTGCGGATGGTGCCCGATTTGCCCACATACTGGTCCAGATATTCCTGCGTCATGGCGTCGGTTCCCACGCCCTCGGTCTCCTGATGGCTGGTGATGGCCACGCCGGTGACCTCGCCGTTGGTGTTGACGCCCACCACGGCGGTCATCAGGCCGCCAAAGCCGTGGGCCTGGACCTCCACACAGTAGCCCACCAGGCCGCTGTCGTTGTAGCCCGCCGTAATGCTCAGAGCCCCGGAGGCATAGTAGGGGGTCTCCGTGCGCATGGTAGCCTGGGGCATGACCTGATCCAACAGGGCCTCCTGGGCCTCGGTCTCGGCCCGGACGGCGGCATAGTCGGTGACCCGGTGGACGCCGAAGATCATCAGGCACACGGCCAGGAGCACGCCGCCCAGGGCCGCCCACTGGCGCACCTTGCCCTTGAGCTCGTCCAGATAGCCCTCGCCGGGCATGGTGCCGTCCCCGGCCCGGGCCAAGAATTTCAGCTTAGGCGGGACAAAATGGATGGCGGAAAGGCTCTCCTTCAGCTGCTGTCCCCAGGAGCGGACCAGAGCGAAGCGCCCCATGCCGAAGCGCCGGGGGATGGCGGCCCGGTCCATGAGCCACACACAGCAGTTCATGGTCAGAATGGCCCAGCCCACTCCGTCGGGGTAGGAGCCGAAATAGCGGAGCAGTACGGTGAGCACGCCGCAGCCCACGCCAAAGATGGTCTGCCCCAGAGGGGTGACCGGGGTGGTGGTGTAGTCAGAGGCCATAAAGACGGCCCCCATTACCAGCCCGCCGCAGCACAGCTGGGCGGTCATCCAGGCCAGCGCCCCCGCGCCCCCACGGGGGAACAGGAGGGTAAGCAGGGCCACCGTCCCCAGATAGGCCAGCGGAATCCGGGGGGTGATGACCCGCCGGGAGACCAGATACAGTCCGCCCAGCAGCAGCATGAGCACGGGGACGCCTCCCATGGCGCCGCCGTGCTGGCCCAGCAGCATCTGCCCCAGGGTCAGGTCCGGCACCGCTCCGGTGTGGAGGACGGCCATGGGGGTGGCGGAGGAGGCGGCGTCCACGCCCTGGATCAGGCCGGGCCGTTGGAACGCGTCCACCCAGCTGGTCATCAGGCCGGGGAAGGTACACAGCAGGGTCCGCCCCGCCAGGGCGGGGTTGAGGAAGTTGCGGCCCAGCCCTCCATAAAACTGCTTGACGATGACAATGGCAAACAGGCCGCCCAGGACAGGGGCCCAGTAGGGAGCGGTGACCGGAAGGCTCATAGCCAGCAGCAGGCCGGTGACGCAGGCGGACAGGTCGCCGATGGGATTGCTCTGTCCCCGCCGTACTCGGCCAGCACACAGGTGCCCACGGATACCGCGGTCAGAGCCAGTACCCGGATGCCGAACAGAAAGACCGCCATGGCCAGGGCGGGGATCAGGGCGATGATCACGTCCAGCATGGTGGAGGAGATGGTGGCCGGCTGGGCAATCTGGGGGGAGGTCCGGTGAATGGTGGGTCCGTTCATGCCTGTTTCCCTCCTTCCGCCAAAATGGTCCGTGCCTGCCGCACCAGATCCGCCAGGGGGATATGGGACGGGCAGATATAGCTGCAGCAGCCGCCACACATGCAGCGGCGGGCCCTGATCCCGCAGAAGCCGGTCGGTCTCCCCCATCCGCACCGCCCGGTAGACAAAGGCTGGGTTCAGATTCATGGGGCAGGAGGAGACGCAGTGCCCGCACCGGACGCACACCGTCTCCGGCTGATCCGCGCCGCCGTGCTCCTGTTTGGTCAGGCACAGCAGGGCGTTGGTGTTTTTTACCACCGGGGCCTCCAGATCCGTCTGGACCGTCCCGGTCATGGGCCCGCCGGTGAGGATGATGGCCGGCTCCTCCTTCAGGCCCCCCGCCGACTCCAGCAGGCAGCGCAGAGGGGTCCCGATGGGCACCCACAGGTTCCGGGGCCGGGCTACGGCCCCGCCGCTCACTGTGACCGCCCGGTGGGTGACGGGCTGCCCCTCCAGAAGGGCGGCGCGGACCATATAGGCGGTGGCCACATTGAACACGGCGCACTTCACGTCCACGGCCGACTGGCCCGGGGGCACCTCCCGGCCGGTGATGGTGCGCACCAGCTGTTTTTCCATCCCCAGGGGATAGCGGGTCTCAATGGTGACCAGTTCCACCGAGCGGCGCTTCCGGCGAAGGCGGCGCTCCAGAAACTCCACGGCGTTGAGCTTGTCGCCCGCCACCACCAGCACCGCCCGGTCCGCCCGCAGAAGCTGGGAGAGCATCTGGACCGACTGGAGCACCTGATCTCCGTGTTCCAGCAGCAGCCGGTGGTCTGCCGTCAGATAGGGTTCGCACTCCGCGGCGCTGACGATCAGGGTGTCCACCCGGCCCACCGACCGGGCGATGCGCAGGTGGGTGGGGCTGGCGCCCCCGCCCATGCTGGTGATGCCCGCCTGACAGATGCGCTCCAGAACCTGTGCCCGATCCATCCGGGACCAGTCCATGGGCTCGGGCAGGTCGGGACAGGGGGTGTCTTGGCCGTCATTGTCGATGACGATGGCGTCCCACCGGCCGCCCCAGGGGTGGGGACGGGGCTCGATGGCCCGCACCCGGCCGGAGACGCTGGAGTGGACGTACACGCCCCCCTCCTCCGGCTTGGCGATCACCTGGCCCACGGTCACCTTGTCCCCTGGCTGCACCACCGGGACAGCCCCGCCGCCGGTGCACATGGTCAGGGGGATGGCTACCTGCTTGGGGGACTCCTCCAGAGGCATGATGGGCTTGCGCCGGGTGCTCTCCTTATAAGAAGCGGGGTGGACCCCGCCTAAAAATCTTCGCCGCATGGCAGACCTCCCCGGGCCCCGGGCGTGAAAATGACCCGCCGGCCCGTATTTTGTCATAGGTTCGTATCATTCCTATGATACTCACCCGAGGGGGCTATGTCCAGCCTGCGGTACGAAAATTTACATTTTCGTATCAAATTTGCCGTGAGAGAGGGAAAGCAAGACGTTTTTTGTGGGAATTTTCCCCCGTAGGAATCTTTTCAGCGCGGGAACCAGTCCTGAGAGGAACTGGGCGAGACGCGCCGGGACAAAGTTTCCAAAATTGCCTCAAGCGGCGTTTCTGAAACCGTCCCAACGGGCGCGGGTTTCTGGATTGCAGCGAGCGCCGCGGTTCGCTTTCCTTCCGCATAGTGTCCCTTGGCGCCCTGAAACGGGGTCAAGACGCAAAAAAGGGGAAAAACCTCAGGTTTTTCCCCATGGCAGGCGGCTGACAGGCCAAAAAGGCGGGCGGGCCGGGCTTAATCCCAGTCCCAACGGCCATGGCTCCAGTCCCGATCCCAGTCGCTCTCCAGCTCTGTCACCTGGCCGAAACTGTCCAGCTCCACTTCGTACCAGGTCCCATTGTTGGAGATCTGGAAGCTGTACTCGTTCCAAAAGCCCTCCCGATCCACGCTCTGACCCACGATGTCGCCCCCTCCGGCGGTGGAGAGGGCGATCTCCCGGGCCTGATCCATATCCACCCGCAGCAACAGGGACGCCAGGAATGCGATTCCTAAAATTCCTAACGCCGCCGCGCCTGCTGCCAGCAGGATCTTTTTCTTCTTCCCGTCCAGCCGCGTCCCGCGCAGCTGCAATTCCTTCGTCATTGTCGGTTCCCCCTGTATGTCAAGATTCAGGCCGGCGGCCCTTCTATTTTAGAAATGCGGCAGAGGGGCTGTTTATTGCACCGAACAGAAAAAAATGTGTAAACTGAAAGAGCCGGCCGCATTCAAATGCGGCCGGCTGGGATTTTTACTTGAGTTAGGAATATTTTCGGTCCAGCCGTTCGACGATGTCCCCAATGACGCCATCGTCACAGTGGCACAGGATCTGGGCTCCCCAGTCCTTCACCTCCTGGGCGCAGTTGGCGGGGGCAAAGGGGATGGCGGACAGCTCCAGCATGGGGATGTCGTTCTGGTTATCCCCCACGCAGTAGAGATTCTCCCGGGGGATGTGGAGCAGCTCCAGCAGCTGGGCCACCATGCCCCCCTTGTTGCAGCCCCGGTGGGTGATCTCCAGGTAGTAGCGGTTGGAGAAAATGGCCTCATACCGGCCGGGACAGTGCTCCTCCAGCCAGGACCGGGCCTTCAGCAGCTCGTCGTACTCCTGCTGGACGATGGCCTTGGTCCAGGGGGAGGGCATGTCCGGGATGGCCCGCTCCTCATAGTCGGTGCCCACCTTCTTCATGTGGGCGTCGGTGACGGCGTTGGGGCGGTAGACGTAAATATCCTCCCCATGGTAGGCCTCCAGCCCCAGGGAGGGGATGGCCTCCATGAGGGCGGCGAAATCCTTTGGAGCCCTGGGGTCCAGCAGGGTCTGCACCAGCATCTCCTCCCGCTGAAAATCGTAGATGGCGGAGCCGTTGGACAGCACCACCGGGGCGTTGATGGGGGCCAGGTGCGCATATGGAGCGAAGGTGCGGTGGGCCCGCCCGGTGGCTACCGTGAAGCGCCCGCCCTCCTGAATCCAGTACCGGATGGCCTCTATATTCCGGGGCGGCACCCGGTGCTGAAAATCGTATAAAGTATCGTCAAAGTCGCTGACCAGCAGCAGACCGTCAAATTTTCCCACGGAGGCAGCCTCCCTATCCACTCCCGGGAGGACAGCGGAACTACCTCTTTTCCCAAATGTCCCGCCCCAGGATATATTTTTTCATGGGCTGATACAGAAACGCCGCAATGACCAAGGCGATGATGGTGTTGGGCAGCATGTAGGAGCCGTTGTAGACGATGGAATAGAGCTCCGGACTGGTGAATGTCCACTGCATAAATGCGGTAGGGACCAAAATTTTATAGATGGTCACGCCGCTGATATAGTGGACCAAGAAGCGCCCGGCACAGCCCACAATCGTGCCCGCAAAAATGCCCCACTTTTTGCCTCGAAACAGCCCGGCTAACCCAAGAGGAGTAAAGGCCACCAGGTAATCCAGCAGCATGGACTGCCAGCCCCAGGCGTAGGCCCCGTCAAAAATCAACTGGAGCAGGCCGAACACAAAGCCGGCCATCAAGCCGGGCCCCAGCCCCCAGCGCACCGCAAACAGGATGATGGGGAACATGGCTGGAGTCAGAGAGCCGCCGTTGGGCAGCTCCATCAGCTTCAGATAGCTGAGAATCTGGGCCAGGGCTATCATAATGGCTCCCTCGCACAGCATGCGTACGCCGAGATGAGATCGTGTCATAGTTGTCAATTCCTCCTAAAAATGTAGAATACCGCAGGACAGCCCAACGGGTCTTGCGGTACGAAAAGAAGGAACATGACAACGCACATCCATTCACTTCCTACGCCGGCATTACCCGGATCAGGTTTAAGGGACCGGAGGCTGCGCTTTACCTCTGCATCTCAGCCGGGAATGGCTCCCAGCGCCCCTGTGTTGGAGTTTTCTGCGGTTTGTCCTATTGTATACTGGAAAGCGAATCCTGTCAAGACAGGGAGCGGGGGACCGCACTGCGGTCCCGCTCAGGCTGTCAAAAAAGTCCAAGGACTTTTCCGACAGCCTGAAAAATGCCGTTACTTTCCCGCCGTTCAACGGCGGAAAAGTCCTCGCTGCGCTCGCTGAACGCCTTGCCAAGCAAGGCATTCAGGGCATTTGATCCCACTCGAGGCGGGCTGCCGCCCCCTCGAGCTCCCCCGCCAATACTCGGGCGGATTCGTCTAAACAGAGGTTTTTCGACAAGCAGAGCGGGACCGCCGATGCGGTCCCGCTCTGCATTTCAGGACGTCATTACTGTTTATTGGGCAGCACGGAAGCAATCGCGCCTGCAAAGGCGGTGAGGGGCATAGTCTGGAGGACCACCCGGCCCGGTCCGGTGACCACGGTGTTGAAGATGCCCTCACCACCGAAGATCATATTTTTTACGCCCTTGACGGCCCGCACCTCCAGGGAGCAGGTGGCGTCCATCATAGCCAGGTTGCCCGTGTCCACCACGATGCTCTGCCCCGGAGCCAGGTTATATTCCACCGCGTGGCCGTCGATCTCCAGGAAGGCGGTGCCGCGGCCGGAGAGCTTCTGCATGATAAAACCCTCGCCGCCGAAGAAGCCGCCCATGGCCTTCTTCTGGAAGAAGACGGACAGCTCCACCCCGGCCTCCGAGGCCAGAAAGGCGGACTTCTGCACTACAATAGGGTGACTGGGGTCGATCTGTACCGCCCGGATGGAGCCGGGGAAGGTGGAGGCAAAGGCGATCATGCCCGGGCCGCCCCGGGGGGTGTAGATGTTCTGGAAAATGGACTCTCCAGAGAACATTCGCCCAAAGGCCTTGCCAAGACCTCCGGCGGAGGTCTCCATCTCCATATTGGGGGACATCCACACCATGGAGCCCTTCTCCGTAATCATCGGCTCTCCGCTCTCCAGGTCGCAGATGACCACCGGCATGGGTTCGCCCTGAATCTCATATTTCATCCTGCGTCACAACCTTTCTGCACACACGTTGTTCCGGACCGGCAGACGCGCCTATATCCGGGCTCCTCTCCAGTATACCGGAGCGGGGCTTTGCTGACAAGCCGGGTTTCATAAAATGTTTACTGGTTTTTCAGGGATCTTTCAGTTCCCTGGAGTAGGATAGAAGCGCCACTGAATATGAGGAGGTCCTGTCCTGTGATCGAAGTACGCGACCTGGTCAAGCGGTACGGCCGCCATCTGGCGGTGGACCACCTGTCCTTTACCGTGCCGGACGGCCAGATTTTCGGATTCCTCGGCCCCAATGGGGCGGGGAAATCCACCACCATGAACCTGATGACCGGCTACCTGGGTCCCACGGAGGGGGAGATCCTGGTGGACGGCCACAGCGTCACCCAGGAGCCGGAGAAGGCCAAACAGGCCATCGGCTACCTGCCCGAGCAGCCGCCCCTGTATCTGGACATGACGGCGGAGGAGTACCTGGAATTCGCCGCCCGGCTGAAAAAGGTGCCCAAGGGGGACCGGGGAGAGCAGACGGCCCGGGTGATGGAGCTCACCGGCATCACCGGCGTGCGGGGCCGGCTGCTGCGCAACCTGTCCAAGGGCTACCGGCAGCGGGTGGGCCTGGCCCAGGCCCTGCTGGGTTTCCCCAAGGTGCTGATTCTGGATGAACCCACCGTGGGCCTGGACCCCCAGCAGATCATTGAGATCCGCACCCTCATCCGGGACCTGGCCCGGCAGCACACGGTGATTTTAAGCTCCCACATCCTCTCCGAGGTGCAGGAGGTGTGCGACCACCTGCTCATCATTCACCATGGGAAAAAGGTGGCCGCCGGCACCCCGGAGGAGCTGGAGCGCTCCCTGGCCCCCACCCCCGCCCTGGAGGTGCCCGCCGCCGCGTCTCAGGAGCAGGTGCGGGACCTGCTGGCGCCTCTGCCCGGATTGACCGGCCTGACGCCTCTGGCCGCCAAGGAAGCAGGGGTGTGCTCCTTCCGCCTGGAGGCGGAGGAGGGGGCCGACCTGCGGGAGGCGGTGTTCCGGGCCTTTGCCCGCTCTGACCTGCCCCTGCTGGAGCTGCGCCGGGACGCTATGACCCTGGAGGACATCTTCCTGAAGCTGACCTCCGACGACGTGTCCGCCCCGTCGAAGCCCGCCGGTCCAGGAGGCGAGCCGGGTACCGGAGAAGAATCTGCACAGGAGGAGGTGGAGGAGGCGTGACCGCCATCTACAAGCGGGAGCTGAGCTCCTATTTCAATTCCATGATCGGCTATGTGTTCATCGCCGTGCTGGTGTTCTTCACCGGCATCTACTTTATGGCCTACAACCTGTACAGCGGCCTGCCCCAGTTCTCCTACACCCTGTACAGCCTTATGACCATTCTCATGTTTGCCATCCCCCTGCTCACTATGAAGTCCATGGCGGAGGAGCGGAGAAGCCGCACCGACCAGCTGCTTCTCACCGCCCCCGTGTCCCTCACCGGGGTGGTGATGGGCAAGTTTCTGGCCATGGCCACCATCTTCCTTATCCCGGTGGCCCTGTGCGCCTTCTGCCCCCTGATCATCGCCATGAACGGGGAGGCCCGGCTACTGTCTGATTACGCCGCCCTGCTGGCTTTCTTCCTGATGGGCTGCGTATTTATCGCCATCGGCATGTTCCTCTCCTCCCTGACGGAGAGCCAGATCATCGCCGCTGTGAGCACCTTCGCCGTGCTGCTGGTGCTCTTTCTCTGGGACGACCTGGTGAGCTTCCTGCCCTCCGCCCTCAGCTCCCTGCTGTCCGCCTTCTCCTTCACCCAGGTGTTCTACAACTTCGTGCAGTACAGCATGTTTGATCTGAGCGGGCTGGTGCTCTACCTGTCCCTCACGTTCCTGTTTCTGTTTCTGACCGTCCAGACGCTCCAGAAGCGCCGCTGGGCTTGAGGGAGGTGTACAGCCATGAAAAAACCTGCTGTCAATTCCAAAGCCCTGCGCCAGGGGGGATATCTGGCCGCCGTCACCGCCGCCGTAGTGGCTCTGGTGGTCCTTGTCAATCTGGTGGTGGGGCAGCTGCCCTCCAACGTGACCGAGTTCGACCTGACGGACAACAGCCTCTATGAGATCACCGACACCTCCCGGGATTTTCTGGACTCCCTGGACCAGGATGTGGAGATCGTGGTGCTGGCGGAGGAGGACGCCACCGACGAGCGTATCTTAAAGTTTCTGGACCGGTATACCGCCCTGTCCGACCACCTGAGCGTTACCTATGTGGACCCGGTGGCCCACCCGGAGGAGGCCAGCCAGTATGACGCCCAGTCGGACAGCCTGATCGTCCGGTGCGAGGCCACCGGCAAATCGGAGACCATCTCCTACTCGGACATCATCACCTACTCCTACACCAGCTACTTCTCCATGACGGAGGACTCCTTTGACGCCGAGGGGCAGCTCACCTCCGCCGTCAGCTATGTGACCAGCGACGCCAACCGCACCGTGTACACCGTCACCGGCCACGGGGAGGAGGACCTGTCCTCAGTGATCACCGACGCCATCGACAAGGCCAACCTGAATCTGGACAGCGTCAGCCCCCTCTTCAACGGCTCAGTTCCCGAGGACTGCGACCTGCTCATTGTCAACGGCCCGGCCACCGATCTGTCCGCCGATGAGTTGACTATCCTCCAGGACTATCTGGCCGGGGGCGGGCAGATGGTCTTCCTGGCGGGAGATACCCTGGATTCCCTGCCCAACTGGGAGGCCCTGCTGGAGAGCCGGGGTTTCCAACTGGTGGACGGCTATATCGCCGACCTGTCCAACTACTATGTACAGTTTGGTTCTCCCTTTGTAATCCGCGGAGTGCTGAACACCGGCAGCAGCGTGGCCTCCGGGGTAGATGCCGACGCCCTCACCTATCTGGAAAATTCCCGGGGATTCCTGTCCCTGGAGGACACGGAGGAGGCCGCCTGGACCATCACCGAGTTCCTGTCCACCACCAGCGACGCTCTGGCCGTGACGGCGGACGGAACCCAGACCTCCGGCGCCTACCTGCTGGGGGCGGTGTCCGAGGGGGACGACGGGGGGCGGATGACCGTCATCGGCTCCACCTCCTTCCTGGACGGGACCCTCCTGTCCCAGAACCCCAGTCTGGCCAACCAGACCCTGTTTGTCAATGCGCTGACCGCCGGCTTTGACGATGTGAGCAACCTGTCTATCCCGTCCAAGAGCCTGGCCGTCACCTATAACACCATTCAGAATCCCGGACTGTGGAGCACCGCCTATATCATTGTTCTGCCCATCGGCATTCTGCTGTGCGGCTTCCTGTTCTGGCTCAAGAGGAGAAAGCTATGACCAAACAGACCAAAACCCTTGCGGCGCTGGCCGCCGCCCTGGTGGTATGCGGCGGGGCCTACGCCGCCCTGCGGGTGTGGAACGACCAGCAGGCCCAGGTGGACGACGCCGTCTATGTGACCCAGCTCTCCGACCTCACCGCCCTCTCTTTGACCAACGGCCAGGGGGAGCTCTCCTTCACCAAGGCGGAGGACGTCTGGCAGTACGACGGGGACGCCTCCTTCCCCGCCGGCCAGGAGGCGGTGGAGGATCTGGCGGAGCAGATAGGCTCCCTGGCCGCCATCCGGGTCATCGACGACCCGGAGGACCTGTCCGCCTACGGCCTGGATGAGCCCGCCCTCCAGGCGTCGGTGACCGCCGGGGACGGGACCGCCGTCACCCTTCTGCTGGGGGACGTGTCCGACAGCTACTGCTACGCCAAGCGGACGGACTCGGATACGGTGTACACCGTCTCCACCGACCTGCCGGAGAACCTGGAGTCCCTGGAGCTGCTGGACCTGGCCGCCATTCCCGACTTCCCTGATCTGGGGACGGACACCATCTCCTCCCTCACCTGGGAGAGCGGCGGGACCACCCTCACCCTGACCAAGACAGAAACTGAGACGGCCGGCGCGGAGAGCGGGGACAGCTCCTCCTCGGAGAGCGCGGAGGAGACGGAGCCCGCCTGGGACGTGAACGGGACGGCCATCCCCTCGGACAACAGCGCCTTCACCAGCCTGATGGCCCAGCTCTCCTCCCTGGCCTTCGACGCCTGCTATGACTACAAGGGGGAGGCGGACACCCTGGCCGCCTGCGGCCTGGATACCCCTGTGGGGGTGCTCACCGTCACCTACGGCGAGGGCGAGACCCTCACCCTCACCATCGGAGCCCTGGACGGCGCCGGGGATTCCTACTACGCCCAGCTCTCGGGCGACCCGGCGGTGTACCTGCTGTCCGCCGACTCGGTGGACTCCCTTATCTCCCTCTCCGCCCAGGAGCTCACCGCGGCGGAGGAGGACGAGACGGAGACGGCCTCGGACGCCAGCTCCAGCAGTACCTCTTAACAGACAAGGCTCCCCCCCCAAAGGCGGGAGACTTCCAGGGGCGGGTATCCAGCCTCTAAACACACGGGGCGCCCGCCTAAGGGCGGGAGCCTCCGTTTGTCTCTGTAAAAAGCGGACTTAAAAATAGAAGGAAAAATTTTCTCCTTCGGTGTACAAAAACCGGCACATAACGCGGCCCGTCCGGCATATAGTAGTCTGTATGCCGGCCTTGTGCCGGCGGATGAATTTTTAACATACGGAGGGATGAATTCCATGGAGGAAACCACTGTTGTTTATGGTACCGGCTCACAGCAGCCCAGCCCCGCGCCCCTGGACCTGGACGATCTGATTTTCCAGGGGGAATATTGGTTTGCCAGCGACCGCTGAGGTCCGTCTCCCTCGGGAGACGGACCTTGGAGCGTCTGCCCAGGCGCCGGACATGGGACAAGCCGCCCACGGGAACAGAATGCTTCTGATCCCGTGGGCGGCTTGTTTTTTGCAGAATACAGCCGGCCCATTCGCCGGAATTCCCTTGACCTTCTCCCTGGTGGAAGGTGTAAGGTACACAGGAGCCGGAAAAATTTAATGAATTTTTTAGCTTTTCTTTTGGGAAAGCTAATGGTCTGGCGGTAAGATGGAACAAAAGCCCGGGAGGGTCCGGCCGTCTGTCCCAGACCGCCGTCCGGACCTGGAGTGGGCGGGAGAATCGTTTCAACTCGGTACATAAAGGAGTCAATGCCATGGAAACCACACAAACTGTCCCGGAGAGCAATCTCACCCCGGCGGGCCCGGAGACGGAGCCCGCCCCCCTGTGGACGGGTCCCAAGAAGCGGCGCAAATGGATCAAGCGCGTCCTTGTGATTGCGGCCGTTCTGGTCCTGCTGTTCTGGATCGTGGTCCGGCCCATGCTCAGCGGCGGGGCACCCGCCGTGGGGGCCTATCAGACCGCCCAGGTCCAGCGCCAGGATCTGACGGTCTCCGTGTCCGGCTCGGGCACGGTCACCCCCATCGAGTCCTACCAGGTGTCCGCCCTGGTCACCGGGGAGATCCTGGAGTCCCCTTTTGAGGATGGGGACCAGGTGGAGCAGGACCAGCTCCTCTACCGCATCGACCCGGGCAGCGCCCAGACCGCCCTCCAGCAGGCCCAGCTGTCGGTGCAGCAGGCCCAGATGAACTACGACACCCTGGCCAGCAGCCTCCAGGTGAAGGCCATCGGCGGCGGGGTGGTCCAGACCCTCCACGTCCAGGAGGGGGACCTGGTCTCCGCCGGGACGGCCATTGCCGACATCACCGACACCTCCACCATGACCCTCACGGTGCCCTTCCAGGCCGGTGACGCCGCCCACATCTCGGCGGGCCAGACGGCCCAGGTCACCCTGTCCGGCACCCTGGAGACCCTGACCGGCACGGTGGAGTCGGTGGCCCCCGCCGACCAGGTGGGGAACGGGGGCGCTCTGGTGCGGCAGGTGAAGATCCGCCTCGCCAACCCCGGGGCCCTCACCGAAACAACCAGCGCCACCGCCCGGGTGGGTACATACGCCTGCGCGGCCGGCGGAACCCTCTCCCCCCGGCTGCGGCAGACCGGTGGTCCCCGG
>OBYM01000363.1_pt1 | contig 26368 bp, 24 predicted proteins | sample 1538191 | NCBI WGS metagenome assembly OBYM01 (sample SAMEA2580165, study PRJEB22360) | human gut metagenome | biome: human gut; feature: human-associated habitat; material: faeces | place: Denmark | collected 2008/2010 | reverse complement strand
ATGGATGGATGAAAAGAAAAAAAAAGTGAGTTTGGCCTCCCCAGCCACTGCTCTCGCAAGTAATGTTTTACCTGTACCTGGAGGCCCTACAAGTAATACACCTCTAGGAATTTTAGCCCCCATGTTGGCAAATTTCTTTGGATTTTTCAAGAAATCTACTAATTCTTTTAATTCTTCTTTTTCTTCATCTGCTCCAGCAACATCTGTAAATCTTGTTTTGCTGTCTTTCTCTAATTTCGCACGTGAGTTTCCAAAATCGAAAGCTTTGGCATTGGCACCCCCGCCACCACCAATACTTCTCATTACAAAAAACATCACACCAATCAATAAAATATATGGAAGTAAACCTAATAAAGTATCTACCAACATATTTTCACTTTTTGCATCTAAAACTTCAACTGTAATACCTTTATCTTCCATTAACTGAATTAAAGAATCTAATTCCTGATCAGTCTGTGGAACATTTGTTTTAAATGTATAATTGACTTCTTGACCTTCTTTAGTCTTTGTATATTGTCCTTCTACACTTGTCACATAAATACCAGGCATCACTGATACTTCAGTTACATTTTCTTTATTGACAATTTCCGTAAACTCAGTATAGTTCACTTCATTTGTACGCCCCATATTTAATAATGGAACTAAAGAACTCAATAAAATAATGACAAGAACCCAAGGCAATATGGCTTTTATTAAACTCTTATTCTTATTGTTCATATAATCTCCTTTTCACTACTGATAACATTCTTCTTTTAAAATACCTACATAAGGTAATTGACGATATTTCTCATTAAAATCCAATCCAAATCCAATCACAAATGCATTAGGAATTTCAAATCCTACATACTTTGCTTCAATTGGATAAGTACGTCCTTCTTTTTTATCTAACATTGTAACAATTTCAACAGAATTTGCACCACGTTCTTCAAGCATTGCTTTGACTGTTGTTAATGTTTTACCGGTATCTAAAATATCTTCTACAAGTAAGATATCTTTACCTTTGACATCCTGATCCAAATCTTTCTTGATTGTAATTGTTCGTGATTCAACACCTTCATAACTGCTGACATCCATATAATCAAATGTCACATCTAATTCTATATATTTAGATAATTCCGCTAAAAAAGGAACAGATCCTTTTAATAAACCAACCAGAATCACTTCTTTATCATTATAATCATTTGTCATTTGTTTTGCTAATTCTTTACACTTCTCAACAATTTCTTCTTGAGTATATAAAATCTCTTTAACATCTTTATGCATACTTCTCACTCCTTATAATAAGCCTTTTTATTTTATCACAAATACATTTGGTTTTGTAGTCAAATAATCAATGTTTTTTGCAATATGTGGAACTAAAACAATAGTTCCATCCTTATTCACGACAACAGGCCATGTTTTTCTTTTCAAAGCAGGAATTTTTGCATTTATAAATAGACGTGAGAGTTTTTTTGTTCCAGAAGATGTCATAATGCTATCGCCTTCTTTCATTGTACGGATAGTAATTGGATAATCTTCAGGGGCAAGAAAGACCCCTTCATTGATATGACCACTATCTAATAAATGGAAATACTCACAACCAAAAGGCATATATTCTCTAAATTCAAAATGATAGCCCTTGGTTTTATCTTTATCAATGATGTAGATATTATCGTATTCTTTTATGAACAGATAATTAACTGGTAAATTCATTTGAATATTTGGTTTCACACTATCAATCTGATGCTTAATTTCCTGAATAAGAGAATAAGAAATTAACTGTGTTGGCATCACATCACGTAAAATTAAATAAAGGAAGATTTCTCTTAACTCTTTAGGAATATAATAATAGTAAATAATGCCATCTGTTTTATATTGTTGGTAATAGGTTTGAACTTTAAACTCTAATTCTTTGATTCTTTGATTATGTGCTTCAGCCTTTTTTAAAAGTTCTTCTTTTTGTTGTAATGTATAATGATTCAAAACAGTATTACGAACTTTATCTCTTTCAAAATCCGTTTCAAAATTTGTATAATCATCATGATAAGGAATATGCCCATCTTGACATCTCTTGATGATTTCTTCTTTATATAGACACATTAAAGGTCTAATAATGCGCATATTTTGAACATGTGTTTCCTGTTTAATTCCTAAATAGTGAACCGTATTATGATGGGATAACTGCATATAAATAGTTTCCAGATGATCATCTAAATGATGACCTAAAATCACACCATCAACATGATAAAGATCATAGATTTCTTTATAAAAATTATATCTTAACGTTCTTGCCTGATTTTGAAAATTACCCTGATGATAATCTTGAGGATGAAACTCTTTATAATAGAAAGGAATTCCATACATTGCACAATAATCACTGACTAACTCATAATCCATATAACTATCATGACGATAATTATAATTCACATGAGCCACCAGTAAATGATACCCTTCCTTTCTTAAAGTATCTAAAAGATACATTGAATCGCATCCACCAGACACACCAATCACGTAATATTTTGAACGATCTAATAACTCTAAATTCATGCTATCACTCCATGAGGACATTATATCAAAGAAATGATAATTCCAAAACAAAAATCCCAATATTTTGGGATTATTGCTTACATATTTTTAAAACCATGATAGTCATATCATCATTCCTTTGTTCATCATTTGCCAATGTCATAAATAAATGAGCAATATCTTTAGGATGATCATCACCAATCAAATATTCATTATCCTTTAAAAATTCTCTAAAATGTCCTGAAAAACCATCACTTACCATAAAAATCATATCATTTTCTTTCAAAGTTTGTTTTTGAATCATTGTTTCAAGTGGTGAAACAATACCCATCGGTAACGTTTTAGATTCTACTTCTATGATTTCATGATCACGTAAAATATAGGTTGGACAAGCCCCATATTTCATAAATGTTGTCACTCCATTGACCAGATTGATTTCTATCATATCAACCGTAGTAAACATATCATTACGATTTTTAATTTTTAATAAAGCATTCACTGATTGAATAGTATCATTTAAAGAAATGCCATTTGTAATTAACTGTTTCATGACATCTAATGTCAAGCTCGAATCATCACTTGCTTTTTGTCCCTGTCCCATACCATCACTCAAGGCAAAATAGTCATTTTCATTCATAGAAAAAATCGTATAGCTATCCCCACAGGCAATACTTTCTTTAGCACATTGTGAGACGCCGTATTGAACAAAATAACGGGTATGATGTTTTAAAACAAGATATGTATAACCTAACTGATGCATGGGCGTTTTGATAACTTCTACATCCAATGTTTCATTAAGATAAGCTTCAAGAATCGGAATAAATTCATTTTCAATTTCTTCTCTAGTCATATCATATAGCCCTATTTCTAAATAATAGACTGATTGTGATTCATAGTATTTTTTAAGATGTGCCAATTGAAAATGATAACCTTCCATATGTTCATAAATATGCTTTTCTTCAATATGTCCAATTTCCAGTTGATGAGAAAATTGATGAAAAACATGATTTAATAATGAAAATTGATGGTAGAGATCATTTTTCATCACTTTATATTCTTCCTGAACTCGTCTGATTTTCCGATAATCTTTACGATACTGCTGTACTAAAGCTAGATATTTTTCTGGATTTAAACAATATTGATGAATAAAATCTTCATCAGCTTCACTATAACTTTCTTTTAATCCTTTATTCATTAATTTGACTAAACGATGTGGTCCATATTTTTTATGAAAGCAAGTGGTTTGACTTGAACAATTCTGACACATATCTTCATAAATATAACCCACATATTCTAAAGAACGATTAGGTGCAGGTGCTTTCGTAAACAGAGCTGTCATCTGTTCAAATAAATGACAGAAGGAATCAACCTGTTTTGATAATTGTTGTTTAAAAGTCATTTCCTGATAACTTGAAGACAACACAGGTTTATGTAAACGCATCGGTAAGATGAAAAAAATCAAGCCACTGGCAACGACAATAAATCCATGATATGTATATTGAAAATCTAAAAAGAATGGCAAAATAAGATGAGATACAAAATATAGAGAGACGATAGTTGATTTTTTATGACAAGGAATCATATAGAAAAAGAAAAGGGGTAGTAAAAAAGATAAAATATCATCTTTATATCCTAGATCCATCAACAGCATCAACATAGCACTATAAAATAATCCTGGCAATAAATCATCTAAACATTCATGATAAATCATAATTAAAATAAAAATACGAATTAATATCATTGTTGACATTTGAGAATATGGCAATAACCCCATTGTACATATAAGAATTACAACTGTTAAAGCTTTCATTCTTTCATGAGTCAAAAGCTCAGCTTCGCCATGCATAAATATCGGTGTTAAAGATGTAAAAATCATTGTATTGATATATGTTAAAATAGTGAGTAATAAAGTTGAAAGTAAATCTATTTGAATATAAGCATAATAGATGCCTCCAATCAATGTTAAAAGATAGGGCACATATCTTGATTTCATGGATTGAAACAGTAAACAGAATTCTAAAATAACAAAAGATATAGCACTTATCACAAAAACATCATAAGGAACATCTAAGAATATAACCCCTATACCAAGCCCTATAGCATAACCTATAATAGACTGATACCCACACATAAAGCACACATAAAAAAAAGGCAATGCAAATAATAATGATGTTGAATAAATATGTACAATAGAAATTAAAAAAGAAATTAAAGTTATATAAAAAATAAATTGGTACCTAATCTTTTTCATACGACTAGGACTAAGAATCAGTTCCATTTTTCCCACCTCTTGCCATTATTATAGAGGTTCCTTTTTGCATTATTTGTCATATTTAAAAGACAATCATTATTTTTTTAAACAGTCATCATTCTATAGATTTTACTTATCCTATTCAAAAGATTATACTAAAACTGAGAGAAATCAAAGGAGGTCATAACTATGTCATATAAACGTGTTCAAACATATTTTCATCAACTTCATTTAGCAGATCGTATTATTGATTTAAAGGATTCTAGCGCAACTGTTGAATTAGCCACAAAAGCATTAGGATGTCAACCTCAACAGATTGCTAAAACTTTATCTTTTTTAATAGATGAACAACCTTTGCTGATTGTTATGGCTGGTGATGCCAAAATTGACAATAAAAAATATAAACAATACTTCCATAAAAAAGCAAAAATGATTCCTAATGAACTTGTTGAATCCTATATTGGACATAGTCCTGGTGGTGTATGCCCTTTTGCAGTCAAAGACAATGTACAAATTTATCTTGATATCTCTTTACAAAAGTTAAAATACGTCTACCCTGCAGCTGGCAATGATCATAGTGCGATTCGTTTATCTTATCATGAACTAGAAGAATGTTGCCATCCTCAAGACTGGATAGATGTTTGTAAATAAGAAAAGTTCCCATAAAGGGAACTAATATTTAAAATAGAAGAGAACACCCTGTGGTGTATTTTCAACACCATATTCAAAATGATGCAATTCCAATATAGCTTTACAGATAGCTAACCCCAAACCAGTTCCACCTTCATTTCTGGCTTTATCAACTTTATGAAAAGAGAGCCAGATTTTTTGTATGTCTTCTTCTGGGATATGGGCCCCTGTATTTTCTACCGAGAAGCAATGTTCGTCCAAATGAATAATGACTTCTTCGCCTGCTTCTGTATAACGCAAAGCATTACTTATATAATTTGTAATAACCATTCCTATCTTAAAAGGGTCGGCTTGGATAATACTAGAATCTAAATCAGTTTTCAAATGAACTTTCTGTGCTTCAAACAGACAAGCCATTGATTCTAAAGCTTCGTCAACGATATCTAATAAATCTACTTCTTCAAGATCCAATGTCATATTTTGAGATTCTAGTTTTGATAAGTCTAACATAGCTAAAACAAGTTCATTAATGCGTCTTGTTTCATTTTGAATGATTTGTATGTATTCATTACGTTTCTTTTCATCCTGTTCCAGTTCAACCATTTCACTAAAACCATTAATAATGCCTAGTGGTGTTTTAATTTCATGTGTAAAATTAGAAACGAACTCTTTTCTGACAACCTCTAGTTGTTGAACACGTTCAATTTCCTGATGCAAATCATTGATTGTTTTTTCTAATTCCTTACTCATCTTATCAACACTTCTAGCCAAATCACCAAGTTCATCATGGCGTGAGGTATCAATAGGATATTCAAACTGCTTACGAGAAATACGCCAGGCAGCTAACTCCAATTGTTTGATTGGACGGACAATCATATAAGCTACAATAAAGCACATAATAATAATCAAAACAATAGCTAAAATATACGTTGATGAATTATCATACATAAATTGTTGTAAACTTTTCATACGTAGATTTTCATATTCCTGCGTTATAAAAATATAACCTACTGTTGCTGCATCTACAGTGACTTCTTCTTGCGTTTGATTAGGTGTGATCCAATCTTCTAATCGCATCATAATGGTAGAATAATATTTACCATTATATTCATAAGGATTAATCAAATAGTATTGTGTATAATCATAAATTGATGAATTAAATTCTTTTCCTGAATCCTTAAATTGTTCAAAATTCTTTTGAATTTGCTGTTTTAATCCATTAAAAGCATCATGATAATCAGTTAACATTGCTTTTTGTGTTAAATTAGAAGAATATGATAAACCATCTGCTGAATATGGAAACAACAGCTCCATCTTGGCACTCATATAAGAACTGGCAACACCTTCTATATGTGTTATTTCACCTTCAACCTGATGCTCAATAACTGTCTGATTGTTGACTTTTATTTCTTTAAAATCCAAATCTCTCATTTCACCATTAAATTCATTATATTGGCCTATATGAACATCAATAGATATATCTAATTGTGAATTTTGATGTTGTATAATGACCTTCTCCAATTTTTCCAAATCTTTTTGGCTCAATGAAGAAAAATCAATACCAACAGAATAATTCGTATCATCTTTTTCAACAATCAAAGATAATGATGGTCCTTCAACCCCATCTCTAGACATATCTAAAATCTTTCCATCAGCATCAACCAGACATTTGACTTTCGTTAAATCCCCAGAAAGCGCATGATGATATAATCTTAAAAATTGTTGGGAAGATAAATCAACTGGATTCACTGCAATTCTTTCAACATAATTTTTGGCAAACTTATCTAAGTTACGAATCGTTATTTCAGCATCAGTTTCTAATGTGTTTTTAATATAGCGCTCAATCCCTAAACGAATTTCATTACCTAATACTGCTAAAAAAGCTAATAAAATAATACAGGCTATTTTGATAACTAAACTAAAGTTTAATTTCCTCATAGATTACCCCTTAGAATCAAACATATAGCCAATTTTGACTACCGTTTGAATATAGACTGAAGCTGCTTTTAATTTTTTTCTTAATTTTTTGACATAAGTATCAACAATACGCTGATCACCATAATAATCATAACCCCAGATACGATCTAAAAGCTGATCTCTAGATAAAATTTTACGTTTATTATCAATAAAATACATCAACATCTGATATTCTTTATGTGATAAAGATACTTTTTCTCCATCAATATAAACTTCATGCGTATCATCATTAATACGGATGATTCCTTCTTCAATAATCATCCCCTGCTCATCTTTTTTAAAGCGTTTTAATAAAGCATTACATTTTGCATATAATAATGAAGGTGTAAATGGCTTAGATATAAAATCATCAGCACCAAGATCATATCCTTTTAATTTATTATCATCACTTAAAGCACTAATAAATAAAATAGGAATATCATTCTTTTGACGAATCTGTTTACAAACTTCATAACCATCAATACCAGGCATCATAATATCTAATAAAACAAGATCAAAGCTATCATCTAATAATGATAAACCTTCATATCCATCACTCGCTTCAATAACTTCTTCTCCCTGTTTTTGAAAATATTCTACAATGAACTGACGTATTAGTTTTTCATCTTCAACCAATAAGACTTTCATATAAACACCTCCTATTTTTCTTTATTATAATATAAATTTATGGAAAAAATATGAAAAATAAAAAAAATGAGGATATTTAGTCCTCATTCAATCATTTGAAGCCATATATGCTACTTATTTAACTAGGCATCCATATCGCTGTTGACATAGAGCTATAAATATTTGACATACCCTTCATCATGATAGAAGAAAGATTCTTCAAACTTTTGAAAATCAAGTTTTTTTAACAAATGTTTTGAACGCTGATTATCCTTATAAACATAACAAATCACTCTTTGAAAATGATACTGTTCTTTCATAAACACACAAAAAGCTTCCACAATTTCACTTCCATAACCTTGAGACCAATAAATACTATCTATTGTATATCCCAAAACAAAAACCTTTTCATTAGCCACATCTACAAATAAATCACCAATCATCTGATCATTTTCTTTTAAAATAATAGCTAGATGATAATTTGTTTTTGGTAGATTCAAATCTGTTAACTTTAAACATTGCTGAATACGTTTTGTTGCATCTTTTACTGAATACTTTTTCCATGATTGATAATAAGCGACTTCCTTTTTTTGACGATACTCACTCATACGCATAGCATCTGTAACTTCTAAACGTCTTAAGTATAATCTTGATGTTTCTAAAATCTTTTCCATAATGTTAACTCAAATGATAATAAATAAACAACATGCGATCTTTTCCATTGATATCCTTGATAATTTCATAAGGAATACCTGGAAAATACTGTTCAACTGCCTGTGACATGAGTTCTCTTTGATCAAATCCCATTTCAAAAGCAAGTAAAGCACGGTCTTTTAAAACATGACGAACATCTTTAAAAATCTTTCGATAAAAATACAAACCATCATTTCCACCAAATAAAGCCACATGGGGTTCATTATCTTTCACAACACTTTCAATTTCCTGATCTTGTGGAATATAAGGTGGATTGGATACAAATATATCAAACTTCTGTTGACGGTCTATCAATGGCTCTAACATATCCCCTTGATAAAAAGTCACTTGAGCATCTAATTCACTGGCATTCGCTTTAGCGACCTCTAATGCTTCTTCACTGATATCTGTTGCGACGACATTTAATTTTGGTTCTTCTAATGCCAAAGTAATCGCAATCGCTCCTGAACCCGTTCCTACATCACATAAATCAATAGATGAATAATCATCAAAATAATCATCAATTTTATAAAGAATATTTTCTACCAATTCTTCTGTTTCATAACGTGGTATCAACACATTTTCATTGACTATAAAATCTCTAGAGAAAAAGTTTTCTTTTCCATTAATATATTGAATAGGTTCCCCATTCATATATCTTTGCATACCATCCTGAAACTGTTTTAATAATTCTTCATCAACTTCTTCATCCATCATCAGATACAATTGATGAGGCTCTTTATGAGCCAAATGATAAAACAGAACTTTCGCAACATTACAGTCTTTATCTTTTTCATCAAGCATGGCTTCACTTTGACGAATCAGTTCTCTTAAAATCATTGTTCTTCTCCTAGAAGTTTCAATCTTTGATCTTCATTCATCAAAGCTTCAATAATATCATCCAGTTTCCCTTCCATAATACGGTCTAACTGCTGAATTGTTAATCCAATACGGTGATCAGTGACACGATTTTGTGGATAGTTATATGTTCTGATCTTTTCGCTACGATCTCCAGTTCCAATCTTACTACGACGTTCGCTGCCAATTGCTTCTTCCTGTTCACGTAATTTCATTTCATATAATTTTGTACGCATTGCACGCATTGCTTTATCTCTGTTGTCATGCTGACTACGTCCATCCTGAGAAGTTGTCACAACACCTGTTGGAATATGTGTAATACGTACTGCTGAATCTGTTTTATTAATATGCTGTCCTCCTGCACCTGATGCACGATATGTGTCAATTCTTAAATCAGATGGATTTAATTCAAAATCAACTTCTTCTGCTTCAGGCATCACAAGCACTGTTGCGGTAGAAGTATGCACACGTCCCTGTGTTTCTGTCTTTGGTACACGTTGTACACGATGTGAACCAGATTCAAACTTCAATTTTGAATAAACACCTTCCCCTTTAATCATAAAGGAAATCAAAGAATAGCCCCCAGCTTCACTATCCTGTGCTTCCAAAACTTCAATCTTCCATCCCTGTGACTCTGCATATTTCACATACATTCTATACAAGTCACCTGCAAAGATATTTCCTTCATCTCCACCAGCAGCTCCACGAATTTCAACAATAACATTTTTATTATCATTTGGATCTTTAGGAATTAATTCTAAATGAAGTTTTTCTTCTAATTGAGGTTTCTTTTCTTCTAATTCACTTAATTCCAGTTCAGCCATTTCCTTAATTTCTGGATCACTTTCTTTAAGTAATTCTTTGGCTTCTTCAATTCCATCTAAAACCTTTTTATATTCTTGATATAACTGATAAGCATTTTCCAGACTTGCCTGTTCCTTAGAGGCTTCTGTCATCTTTTGAACATCATTTGCAATACTTGGATCCATTAATATTTCATTTAATTCTTCATATCTTCTTGCAATTGTTTCCAATCTTTCCATCATATTATTCATACTCTAACCTCCAAACCGTTACCATTATAATATAAACATTTAAAATAAGCAAAATAATCTTGTCATAATCTTTGTTTTTTCATTGACACAGATAGATCATTTTTTTATACTCAATATAAAGTGGAGGAATAAAAAATGTTAAAAGCGGTTATTTTTGATATGGATGGATTAATGATTGATACAGAAAATGTCACTTATCAATGTTATAAAGATGTTTTAAAAACGATGAACTTAGAAATGACAAAAGCGTTTTATACAACTTTATTAGGGCGTACTATGGAAGCAACAAGACGTGCAATGTTTGATCAATATGGCGAAGATTTTCCTATTGAAGAAGTTGCGAAAAAAGTACATCAGTTAATGGATGAACAATTTGCAAGAGAAGGTGTTCCATTAAAAGATGGTCTTGTGAAATTGTTGACTTATTTAAAGGAACATCATTATAAAACAATGATTGCTACTTCAAGTCGTCGTGAAAGAGTCAATGCTTTATTAACTGATAATGGCATTCTCAATTATTTTGATGATGTGATCTGTGGTGATGAGGTCGAACATGGAAAACCTGCTCCCGATGTTTTCTTGAACGCTTGTCAAAAGTTAAATGTTCAGCCAAGTGAAGCACTTGTCTTAGAAGATAGTGAAGCAGGTATACAAGCAGCCCATAACGCTCATATATCTGTGATTTGTATTCCAGATATGAAATACCCTGATGAAGATTATGCTAACAAAACAACTTGTATTCTTGATTCACTTCATCAAGTTATTGATTATATTGACAATTTATAAACATAAAAGATTATCAGCCTCAAAAACTGATAATCTTTTTTCATTGATCATTTTTTCTATTCTTTCGATTCTTTCTTTGACGATAAGCTCGAATAGCCTTATTTCTCGTCGGTATCCCAATCCCTAAAAGCAACACAACCATAAGTATTGTAAAATCCATTGATGATTCTCCTAAAATTCTTTTTTATTCATAATAGATAGACTGACTTTTAAAGAAACCAACATAACCAAAAATCCAATCATCAAAAGAATCATCATAAACATTACTGGACCTAAAGCATCAATAGCTAAAATCAATGGAAGAACATCAATATGAAAGATTTCCACTATTTTCATCACCACAAATCCAATCACAACAAGGACACCTACACAAGCAATGAGAGCATATCTTCCTTTTTCTCCACCAAAACGCAGATGAACAGGTATCATCAATGATTCTATAACAAGAAACATCGGTAAAATCACGAAAGCTCCAATCAACATATCTGAAGTCACAGGCTTCCCCTGAACAATAAGCATCAAGCTACATATCATCACTGATACTATCCAGGCTCCTGTTCCTAAAATCAATCCATAAACATACTTTTCTAAAACATAAGTTTTTCTAGAAAAAGGAAGTGTTAATAAGAATGGATAACCATTATCAAATTCATCATAAGAAATTGTACTGACGGTAAATAATGATAGTATAAATGTTATAAAACCAATCATAAAAGTTGGATCTTGCGAACTGATTGATATCAAACATGCCACAACAATAATAATGATAAAGAAATTCTTTTGCATCAACATCAATTTAAAATCTTTAATCAATAAACCTTTCATGATTTTTCACCTCTAATCATCATTGTCATCACATCATCAATATGACTATTTTCTAATACAATATTAGGATAATTTTCTCTATAATATTGTTTTTGATGAGTCAAACAGCTATAACCATAACTTTCTTTTTTGTATTTTAAGATATACGCCTTATCCAACTGTTCAAATTGTTGATCATCTACCTTTAATAAAGCATATTCACTTAATAAGACATCCGTATCTTCATGCATGATCACTTGACCATTATGAATCATATAGATATCATCACAGAGTGTTTCTAAATCACTGGAAATATGAGAACTAATTAAAATAGCTCTTTGATCATCTTCTGCCATATAATCTCTCATCATATCAAGCAATTCATCTCTCGCAATCACATCTAGCCCCGCTGTTGGTTCATCCAAAATCAACAGTTGAGCCTGATGACTCATCGCAACGATAATTTTCAATTTTGCTTTCATCCCTGTAGAAAATTCTTTGATTTTCTTATTTTTAGGCAATTCAAACTGATTCACCATACGTAAGAAGAATGATTTATCAAATCGTTTATATAAATTCTCTAATATAGGAATAATATCTGATATTGTTAAATATCCACTAAAACCTGAATCCGATAAAACAACACCTAATAACTGTTTATCCTCTTCATTCAAAGCAGATTGACCAAATATTTCAATTGATCCTCCATCACATTGAATTAATCCCAAGATAGCTTTAAATGTTGTACTCTTTCCAGCTCCATTTTGTCCTATCAAGCCAGTGACATAACCTGGTTTGACTTCTAAAGAACAGTCTAATGAAAATGAAGCATAATTCTTTTTTAAATGTTTTACCTTTAACATAATTAACCCTCCAGAATCATCTCAAATAAACTCTTTAATTCTTCATCACTGATTCCACATCTTCTACCTTTTTGAATGGCCATTTCCAAATCGGCTTCGATTTCCTTTTTTTGTTCTTCTAATAACAATTCACGATTATTCGCACTCACATATGTTCCTTTTCCATGAACTGTCACTACAAACCCTTCTTCTTCCAAGTTATCGTACGCTTTCTTGACAGTCAGGGCACTTATTTTCAACTCTTTTGAGAGAGTACGAACAGATGGTAACTGATCATTTTCTTTAAGTTTTCCTTTTCTTATCATTGTTTTGATTTGATCAACAACTTGTTCATATATAGGTGTCATTAAAGAATGATTAATAATAATTTTCATTTTCTCCCTCCTGTTCATAAACAGTATATAACAGTACGAAACTGTTGTCAACTGTTATATACAAAAAAAGAACTATCTTATAGTTCTATAAATTCTTTGTATAGTTATAATGCAACATCTCATAATCATTTTGTTCATAAAAGTGATGAGCTTGTTTTCTATAAGTCGATGTTGATAATTCAATCTGTTCTAAACGCAATTCATTGGCCTTAGCTTCGATAGCCTGTAATAACTGTCCGCCAATTCTCTGACCTCGACTTTCTGGTAAAACAACCAGTTCAACAATTTCTCCTGTATCTTGATTATGATGTAAATAACGATGAATCTGAAAGCTTAAAAACCCTAATATTTTGTCTTGTCGATAAACCAGATATATCACATCATTACTATTGATTCCCTGGTGATAAGTTTGTTTAAAATGATCATAATCCAATTTTTGATTTTCTAATATACACATTAAATCATAAATCTCATCACAATCTTCTAATCTTGCTTTTTCAATCATATAAACCCTCTTTTCTCTATATTTTATTATATCATAGGTATTGAACAGCTTTCGACAATATTATACAATCATTATGGTGATTTCATGAAAAAAATAAAATTATTTGTTTGTTTGGTCCTTTTGCTTGTTGGATGTCAACCGCAACCACAAACACAACCTCAAAAAGAAGAAACAAAAAACACAGTAAGCTGTCATTTTATTGGTGATTTATTATATGAGAAGCCTTATTATGACTGGATCGAAGATGATAGCCAAGATAAAGGCTATTATGATTTGGTGAAAACTTATTTTCAAAAAGATGATTTGACGATTGCCAATTTGGAAACACCTATTGGTGGTAAAGAACTGAACATTTCTGGGACAGGCTATTCTTTTAATGCTTCTCGTGAAATTGGTAAACAGGTAGCATCGCTTGATTTAGAAGTCGTTTCAACTGCTAATAACCACGCTAATGATCGAGGAAATCAAGGCATTGATAATACCCTTGATTTCTTAAAAGAAAAAGATATTTTAGCTGTGGGCACTTACTATAATCAAGATGATAGAGATCAAGGAAAATATATGACTATTCATGGAATAAAGCTTGGTTTTGTATCTTATACATATGCAACAAATCAAATTGTCAGTGATGAAAATCAAGCCAAAGTTGCTTTATTTAATCGTCCTAGTGACCGAAAAATGACACAGGCATATAAAGATTTATTAACGAAAGAAGTGACTCAAACTAGAGAAAACTGTGATGTCTTGATTGCAATGATGCATTGGGGAAATGAATTTACATATGATATTTCAACTCAACAAGAAGAAGTATCTCAATTGCTTAGTGATTTAGGTGTTGATATTATTATTGGTAATCATTCTCATTGTTCACAGCCTATGGAATGGATCAATAATAATCGCACTTTATGTATGTATTCTCTAGGAAATTTTGTAAGTGCAGACCCTATTGTTGATCGTACACATCAGGAATTTAAAAATGCTTATAATGTATCTATGATGGTATCATTGGATATCGTTAAAGAAAATAATCAAATTTCTATTCAAAACATTGACTATATCCCTGTTATCAATTACTATGATGAACATTTACAAAACTTTAAACTTATTCCTTATGATCAATATACATCTCAATATGAAACATCACATTATCATTATCATAATGGTCTGACAAAAGAATGGATTCAACAAACTTATCAAAAACTTATACCTGAAAAGCTATCAAATCATCAACTTCAATAAATAGCTTTATAAAATGATAACCGCACTCAAAGTGCGGTTATTTTTTAATCTAAATCTTCACCATTTGTTTCAATGACTTTTTTATACCAGTAGAATGATTCTTTTCTTCTACGTGCAAAATCTCCAGTTCCATCATCGTATCTTTCGACAAAGATAAATCCATAACGTTTTGCCATTTCACCAGTAGAAGCAGAAACCAAATCAATGCATCCCCAAGGTGTATATCCTCTTAAGTCTACACCATCTAAAATAGCTTCATGCATTTGTTGGATATGACTTCTTAAATAGTCTACACGATAATCATCACGAACTTTTCCGTCTTCATCAATCTTATCATATGCACCTAATCCATTTTCTACAACAAAGATTGGTTTTTGATAACGATCCCAGATTTCATTTAATGAATAACGAAGTCCAATTGGATCAATTTGCCATCCCCAGTCACTTGCTTTTAAGTATGGGTTTGGAACCCCACCTAAAATATTACCTTTACCAGTTCCTTTTGATTCGTCAGCAGTTTGGCAATTTGACATATAATATGAACATGTATAGAAATCAACAGGTCCTGCCGCTAAAATATCATCATCACCAGGTTCCATATGTACAGTAATGTTGTTGTCTTTGAAATATCTCTTGATATAGTTAGGATATTTTCCACGACATTGCACATCACTACAGAACCAGTTCATTAAGTGATTCTTTTGTTGATTAACAATTTCATCTTCAGGATGACAAGTTAAAGCATAACTTGTTGCCATAATTTGCATACATCCAACTTGATTATTTGGATCAATTTCATGTGCCATTTTCACAGCTAAAGCACTTGCTAAAAAATGGTGATGTAATCCTTGGAAACGATTGTTTGGATTATCAACCTGATCCATAAAGTCCATAGCTTTGATTTCATTTAAAATTCCTTGTGATAAGAATCCACCCATTGGTGTTGTTGCACTATTGATTTCATTGAATGTCAACCAATATTTCACTTTACCTTTATAACGTGTAAAAATAGCTTTACAGAATCTTAAATAACAATCAATCATTCTACGATCTACCCATGAATTCCATTTCTTTGTCAGATTGAATGGAACTTCATAGTGAGAAATAGTAACCATAGGTTCAATTCCATATTTTAAGCATTCATCAATTAAGCTTTCATAAAATTTTAATCCTTCTTCATTTGGTTGTTCTTCATCACCATTTGGAAAGATTCTTGTCCATGCAATTGAAAAACGATACATTTTAAATCCCATTTCAGCAAATAATGCAATATCTTCTTTATATCTATGATAATGATCAATTGCATCATGACTAGGATAAAAAGTTCCTTCTTCTAAAACTGGTGTAATTCTTTTACTTGTTGTTGCTGTACCACCTGTACAGATATCTGGACAAGAAATACCTTTTCCACCTTCTTGCCATCCACCTTCTAATTGATTAGCAGCAGTTGCTCCACCCCAATAAAACCCACTTGGGAAACTCATATCTTTCATTCCTCCTTTTTCCATATTATAATCAATATTCCCATTTTTTCATATTCATTTTCATAACTTGAAAGTCTTTAACCTATATATCTTGACTGCCCAAAAGCATAAGATAATCTCATAAGGAGATAAATGATAAATATGATATTAATAAAAGGAATCAAGGCTATCAACATTGTCCATCCAGAACTTGTAACCATCTTACAAAAAGAATAAATATTATAAATTGGAATCAAGGCATACCATCCTTTTAAATGAGCCTTTTTGAATAATTGCCACCACGCTATGATACTTATTAATGATATAATGAATCCACCTGTTAAAAATATATTTGAAAATTCCTGCATCATAATCCTCTCCTTTTCTTATTATAGCATAAAGGACTATTGACAATAACAATAGTCCAATAATCTTAAATCAAAACCAGATGATTTCTTCTTATTTTCAAACACTGAAATAAATTTTATATAGGCATTGACATCAAAATAAATCTATTCCAAAGCCCCTTTAACTTTCTTTCTTGTTAAGAGTCTATTTTGTCTATTAGCTAAAGCATCTTTTCTTCCTTGAAGCAAAATCTTTCTTCCTGCTTCATTTCTTGTATAAATCAATTGATATTTTCCTATATAAGGTTGCATACACTGCGCAAAAATCATCGCATCTTCTTTACGTTTAGAAAAAATATCAGGAACGACAAAGTATCTATCCATCTTATTTCTTTGATGTTTGTTGTAAAGGATATAACGTTGATTATCAATTTCATCAAAAAATTCATTCACACATTTTGCAAATAAAGCCTTATCATGAGCAGTTCCTCCACTTAAATAAATAGAGTATAAAACCGCTTGTGATTCTGTTTGTACACGACAATTCAACATTTCAAACAAATGCATATTTAACATAGCCTGATAAATGCCATCACCAAAAGACTGTAAACGATTCAAAGGATTCATCCATGTAAATACTTTTTTTAATCTCCATAACACGCTCACAACACCAATGAAAATACAAGAAAATAAAACATAAATCATAGACTTGCTTTGAATGTGTAAAAGCATTGCTAGTACACATATCAAAATACCTGTAAGTACAAAACTCAGTATAGTTAATAACACATGTCTAATCGCATCATACAATAAGACACTTGTCATATTTTGATCTTCCATGTCTACTTCTTCAACAACTTCAATCTTATCATATATAGCTAAAGAACGATCCCATCTTTCTTTTAACTGTTCTCTTTGAGAGGATAATTCTAACATTTTTTGATTGGTTTTTTTAATATGTGAACGATCTAATGGATACTGAATTGCAGTCAATCTTTCAATACCGTTTTCAATAAAGTCTTTATCATAATGAAGGCCTAAGAAATGTTCCATCCTTCTTCTCAAGTTTTCAAAATCACTTTCAGTCTGATTAATCTCCTGTCTATGATTGATAATTCCTTTTTGAGGAGGAACACAGACAAGATGCCAGATATGACTCACTTTATCAGGATTTTTATGATAGGTACGAATGGCTCTTCCACGCATTTGATTACTTAACATAAATGAACCAACAAAACTTGCGAGAATTAAAGTATTTACGCAAGGTGAATCCCAACCTTCACCAAGCAATGACTTTGTCCCAATTAAAACTTGAATATCTTCCTGTTCAAATAAATCACTCACTGCTTCTATGATTTCATGATGATTTCCTTTCACATTCACTTTAACATAATCATCAATGGCCTTAAATGGCTGAAATGTCATTTCTATTTGTTGTGAGACAAGTTGTCTTAATTGATTTTTTAAAAAAGCAGGAATGATAATCATAGATCCACATAAGACTGCCAAATGAAATGGTTGATGATGTTGAATACTTTCTCTTCTTAACATTTCAAAGAAAGGAAGAACCCCTAAAGCATGCACACTCATTGTATCATCACCAATAGCTTTTTCATATTCACCTTTGATATAATCCGTTAAAATTAATAATTTTAACTCTCTATTCATATGTTTGTATTCATGGCATACAATATCTCGAATACTTTCACATTTTCCAACCGAAGAAATCAGCATCTTTTCAAAAGCAATATCAACTTGCATAATGACTTTCTTTTTCTCAATCAATCCATGTGATTTGACATATTTGTAAAGCTCTTCAAAATCTTCCTCATTGATAATATAAGAATCCCTGTCATCAAAGAAAAATCCCTGCAATAAAATTTCCATCCATTTTATAGACATCTTCTCCAACTTCTTTGTTCCCAATATTTTTAAATATTCTCTTGGATAAGAGAGTTGTTGACTTTCCAAGTAAATCAATAGAGAAGATAAATACGCTGGATTTTCTAATGCTTTATCTAAATCTTGAATAGATCTCACATATGGATGTGATAAAATAGCCTGTTGGAATTTTTGATGATGCATGAAAAATGAAAAAACATTTTGTACATCATCTTGAAATTCTTTCATCTTGGCTTCTTCTTTAGCTGTTGGATAATTAAAATAAACATAATCCTGATGTGGACACAGACTCCCTTCTTTGACTAATTCAGGTACTGTAATTTCTATGTCAATGTCTCCACACATATCTAAATATCTTGTCCACATGGCTATAGAAGAATCATATGGTGGTGTTGCAGTTAAGGAAATTGTAAAAACAGTAGTGATTTGCTTTTTAAAATCCTCCAATGCTTTCCACCATTCAGTTCTTAAATGATGACATTCATCTAAACATAATGTTTCTATTCCTGCTTCTTTTATAGCTTCAATTAAAGAAAAATCCTGATAATCTACATTTTCTTCATCTTCTTGATCTTTAACCTTTCGCATGGCACTATGAATAGATTGATACGTTGAAACATTAATCAATCGAAGATGTTTTAAATCCTGTGATATATATTCCTCACTTTTCAATCCTGCTTTTAAAAAAGCTTCTTTGATTCTTGTCACCCATTGTTGTCGAATAGTAATTGTTGGTACAAGAATTAATGCTGGTTTATTAACGCGTCTGATAATTTCAATACCTAAAGTCGTTTTTCCTGAACCAGGCGCAGCGACAATATGAATTTTATGATCTTTTTTATAAATATCTAATTGATTCAATCCTCTTTGTTGATAATCTCTCCAAACACCTTGAAACTCTAATATATCTTGACAGTTCACCATCATCACCTCTCGTTTTCATTATATAATAAAAGACCGTTAATGACATTATTAACAGCCTTATTCCTTTATTTTCTAATCGCTTGAACAGCAATACAACCTGGTCCACCTTGAGCTATAAAAACAGGAGAAAGATCATACATTTCAATGACTGTATTTTCAAAAACAGTCTGTAACTGTTTGACAACATCTTGAGCCTGTTTCAAAACCCCTGCATGTGTCACATAAATTTTAAAGTCTTCATTCACACCTAATTCTTGGAAAGCTTTCATAATTTCTTTAACAGCACTTTTAAAAGTCTTTTTCATAGCATATTTTTCTAATCTTTTAGCATCTTTTGTAGTTGTCATAATAGGTGTAATCTTCAACATACCCCCAAGTGTTGCTGCAAGTGGCGTTAAACGTCCGCCACGTTTTAAAAAGCCAAAGTCTTGAGGAATTAAAAATGATTTTTCACATGCAATGCTTTTATGTAATTCTTTCATAATATGATGAATATCCAATCCCTGTTCTCTTAAAGCAACAGCTTTTTCTACTAAGTATCTTTGTGGTCCACATAAAGTCATAGAGTTAATAACATGAATATTTTCACTATGCTCTACACTTTCTTTTGCACTCACTGTACTTTGATATGTTCCTGATAAGCCATATTAATAACCAAAATGTCTTCCTCTGGATATTTTTCAAATAATTCCATTATTTCACCAATAGAAGGCTGTGATGAACTAGGTACATGTCCTTCTTTGACAATATCTAAAAATTCCTGACTTGTCACATCAACATATTCTTTATAACTCTTTTTATCAGCTATAACATTTAAAGGAAGAACATCAACCCCTATTTTTTCTCCTTCCTTTGGTGATAGTAAAGCTCCCGTATCCGTAATAATCTTCATATCCAATCTCCTCGTATCCATAATCTCTTAATTATAAATTAACAAATATATATGGGAATGTCAATATAAATGTAGTTTTTAAAACCATATTTGATAGAGAAAAAATCAATTTATTTTTTTATTTCATTATTGCAGAAATTATTTTAATTATTTATGTATAGGTGTATTATATTAGTAGAAAGAGAACTTTTTCATAAAAATTCTTGACCTTGTAGTTACTCTATAGTGTTTAATAAGGATGAAAGAAGGGAAAACATATGCTTACATTCATTAAAAAAATTGTTATTCATCAAAAGAAAGACTATTTACTTTTATTAAGTATCTTAACATTGATAGCTTCTTTTGAATTTTGTTTTATTGCCATGTATGATCATCTTTCACGTTTAGATTTAAAAATTGACTGGATGACATTCAGGGCAATTGCCTTTATTCCATTTTTAACCTTAATGATAGCAGTTGTATTGAGTGTTTTTGTTGTGAAATATTTTATTCAAAATAAAAAGCACGAATTTTCAATGTTATTACTTTTTGGAAGAAAACCCAAAGATTTATTTCTTTATCTGATAATTCAATATGGTATCATGTCTTTGATTGCTTTTTTTCTAGGATTCATTTTAGGTATCTTGATTATGAAAGGTATCAATATTTATCTGATCCATATTCATATGAATTATATTTTCCAATATCATTTCTTAAATACGTTTTTCTTGTATACTTTCTTTTTAATCTTTACTGTGATCTTTATTTTAGCAATAAGTGCTCAACAGTTTACGGAGATTGATACTCATATTATAGAAACAATAAATCATAAGAATATGCAAAAAGTGACACCTTATATGATTTCTATGAGTCGTCATGATCAAAAACGTAAGGTTCCAACCGGTCAGATCATTTCATCCCTATTCACTCTCTATATCTTTTTCTACTCATTATATGCATTAGCGACTGATTCGTTATTTGAAAATAAATTCATTTATTTTGCATTATTTCTAATATCTATTGCTTCCATTATTAATACTTTCATTCCACTTTTATTCGATCTATTTCACTCGACACTTCTTCATCACCCACTCTTATTCAACAGCATTTCAAGCTTTATTGATTTAACCAATCAGCTTGTTTCTATTGCTAATATTCATTCCATTGTCTTACCTACAATGTTTATCCTTGTATTAATGAGTGGTGACATGAGTTATATAACCCTCTTCATTATCCCGTGTTTTATTATGATGCTAATCATGTTGTTACTATGTTTTATTATCAAATATTCACTATATATCAAATCCATAATGCATATTTGATTATTCGCATGTAAAAGCACTGGTAGTCGCAGACATCTGCACCACCTCAATCGCATAAAGTGCACCACTTATATTTATACACAATTATAGTCAATCATGTCCAAACATGATTGACCTTTTTAAAAAATTATTTTTTGATTCTAAAGTTTTCATTACCCATATACACATCTATTCTATTATGAATGATTCTATCAAGCAATGCCTCTGTTAATGTCGATTTATGCAATTTATCATACCAGTCTCCTGATGGATACTGACTGCAGAAAATTGTTGAACATTTATCATGTCTTACCTCCATAAGCTCAGATATAAACTGTTTTTCTTTATCAGTCATTTCATACATTAACCATTCATCTAATACAAGCAGATCGTATTTTGCGTATTTCTTAACTACTTGTGATAGACTTTTACCCATATTCCTCAGTTCATTATACTTTTCTAATAGCTCAGGCATTCTAATGTAAAATATTTTATATTTTTGTTTTGCCGCTTCATTTGCTAATGCACATGAGAGCCATGTTTTCCCTGTACCACATGGTCCATGAATAATGATGTTGGTTTTTAATGTAATATAATTACATGTAGCCAGTGAGCTAATCAGCTGATGTGTAATGCTTCGATTGTCAGTATAGTGAATATCTCTTAGAACTGCATCTACATAGCGTAATTTAGCCGATTTCTTTAATCTTCTTACCGTTTCGTTATATCTTTGCTGATAAACAAAGTCGATGACCATATTTATTTTTTCATCAAATGTCAAAGTAATATAAGCAGGATTTGTTTCAATCAATTTAATGGCATCTACAACATCTATAATCCCAATTTCTGATGCTTTTCTTACAGTTTCATTATCTATCATTTTGATTTGCCTCCGTAGAACTCTGCACCTCTCAGGTGTCCTGTCGTTTTTCTTTCTTCAGATGCATTTCCTTGTTTTCCTAGTTTATCTTGATTGTTAGATAGAATGGCATTAAGATGTTTATATCTAGGTGATGGATATTTACTTAAAGCTATCTGGCAGGATAATTCAAGTCTTTCATTTGAATATTTATCACTTAGATGTAATACGCTCATTGCAGGGTTATAACCCTGTTCCTTAACTTTACATCTTTCAAATATAATCTCTACAACCTTTCTTGTGTAGGGTCCGATTTTGCTCGCCCATTTTTTATACGCACATCATCCCACTCACTTACTTTCACTGATTCAGGCATATCCTGTTCATAGGTAGAATATTTATTCTTTATATAGGCAGGAAACAGCTTGTGGATGTTGATTCGCTTGTTTTGATAATAGATAGTCAATGTTGTTTCTGACACTTTTAGATCAACGGATTTGCCTACATATTCATAAGGAACTGAATACCAGTTTTTTTGATAGGTGATATGGCAATTGACTTGTACTTTTCTGGAATAAAACCAATGACATACTTCAAAAGGTATTTCAGGAAGTGGTTTAAGTGCCTGCTTTTCAACAGCTTCAAATATTTCTTTTCTGCTTCCATCTCTTTTCTGGAATGGAGTAGTATTAAACTCATCAAGCTTTTCTCTTACTGCTTGATAAAGTTCTTCGAATGAATGAAACTCTACATTTCTTAATGATGCAATAATGGTTGTAGCTATTTTGCCAATGGTACCTTCGACACTCGCTTTCTGCTTAGGTTTTCTGACTTGTGCAGGCATAATAGCTGTCATATAATGATTTCCAAAATCAGAATACATATCTGTGAGAATGATTTCTCCTTCTTTAGGATGACTGACAACACCTGTTTTAAGATTGTCACATACAATTCTAACTGTTGAACCACCGAAGTATTCAAACATATGTTTATTACAGTTAATCCATGTATTCATTTTCATATCCTTGGTAGGTTCCACATAAGAATATTGAGAAAATGGTAAAGTTGCGACAAACAGATAAACTTTAACCAATTCACCAGTAGAAGGAACCATGTAATGCATTGTAGGCCCGGACCAATCAATTTCTGTACGAATCCCGGGTTTGTGTTCAATGTGGTTGGTATAGTTGTGTCTTTCGACATGTTGAGCATAACCTCTACAATATTTTGAGTAACTTACTGGATATTTACCATCCTTAGCACTCAAGCAATATTCTTTCCATAATAGTTTTAAGTTAACACCAGGCTTAGACAATTCTTTATGAACATAGTCATAATCCACTGCTAAATAAATGTTTTCAGATTCGTACATTTCAGGGAAAAATAATTTACCCAGCTCATCATCTGAGTACTGATCAATAGTACTGATATCAAATTGAAGCACCTCCATTCTATGTTTTGTTTTGGATGAGGTATGTTTACTAATATGATATTGTTTGGATATCATATTGAGGGATATGCCTCGATCAATCAATTGTAAACATAGTCTCAAATTGAATTTTACAGCCATAATAAAAGCTCCTTTCATATAATATTAGAGACAAAGTCTCCAACATTATAATAATATAAAAAAGACCACCTATAATATAAAAGGTGGTGCAGTTGCGTATATTCAATAATATCATCTCAGTGGTGTAGTTGTTGAAATTGGTGGTGCACTTTATGCTATTGATGGTGCAGTTCATTGCAAATAATCATATTTACGCAACACAATATGCTTTAGGTTATAGTCCAAGTAAACTTTTTCAAATTTCTATATTTAAAAATCTTTTATTTCTTATATTAGTTATCTTTATACCATTTGTTTACATCTATTCTTTAGGGGATTATATTATCACTCATCAATTTCTCACAAGCCAAGTGATGTATAGTTTAGAATGTTTATATTTGGTTTTATATACTTTGCTTATGATTTATATTATCTTGAAAGAAAGACACTGTATAAAGGAGGTCATCAACAATGTCAAATATCTTAATAGAGGCGAATAATATATCAAAAATATATGATCAGGATATATTCTTAAAACGAGGAAAAAATATCTATGCTTTAAATAATGTCAATTTCCAACTTCAAAAAGGTGACTTTATCTGTATTATGGGACCTTCTGGTTCTGGGAAGAGTACATTATTAAATTGTTTATCAACATTAGATCAACCTAGTCGTGGAGATATACAAATCTTTAATCAGTATATTTCTCAAATGCATAAAAATGACTTATGTGAATTTAGATATCAAAAATTAGGTTTCGTTTTTCAAAATCATAACTTAATTCCTTATCTATCTATTTATGATAATATTGCTGCTCCTATTATTCTAGGTAATCAAAAAAGTCAAAATATTGAAAACAGAATCAAAATTCTTGCGAAAGATTTAGAAATCGAAGGTATTCTTGATAAATTTCCACATGAATGTTCAGGTGGCGAATGTCAGAGAACCGCTATTGCTCGTGCTTTAGTCAATGAACCAGAAATTCTATTTTGTGATGAACCTACAGGTAATTTGGATTCTAAAAATTCTCATAAGCTTTTAACAATTCTATCGCATCTCAATCAACGTGATACAACAATTGTTTTAGTGACACACGATCCTATGATTGCCAGTTATGGAAAAACAATGATGTATTTATATGATGGTGGTATTAAAGCTGTTGTCCAAAGAAATCAGGCAACACAAAGGGAGTTCTTAGACCAAATTAACCAAGTCGTTCATCAAGATACATTGCTTTATGAATTTGATCAGACAAGTCCTTTACAATCTACCAATCCTGCTCCTACAACTGAAAAAATCAAAGTTGATAATCAAGATAAAGCATTTATATCCAGACAAACTGTTTATATGGTATTGGATGGATTCAAAAGTGATGAAAACATCTTAAAAAATAGTACACCGCTTTATATTCATGGTACTCACATATCTTATCAGAATGTTCATCATGATGATATTGAATTTGATTTCAAGGATATTCAAGAAATCAGAATGGATTTAACTGCACAGTTTGTTATTTTTGGTATATATAGTGAATATGTCTTTCATATTCTATTAGATTGTGTCAGCCCTCAAGGAACATATAAACTTAAAGTAAAAAATAAAGATGATTTCATTCATATTATTGATTACTTCCATCAAAATCATGTTAAAGTTATTGATCCTCGACACATTGAAGATGCTTATCATCAATATCCTGATGATTATTCTCGTCAAAAATATTATAAAAGAACTCACAAAGATCTATTGAAAAAGAAATAAAAACCTGCTCATATGAACAGGTTTTTATGTTCTTCAATCATTCAAATGAATTCTCAGATTCTATTTTCATCTTGAGTATCTGTATATTTTAAGTCATCATATCATTATCAACTATTAATAACCATTCTGACATCATGTCATTGAAGTCAGTCATCTTATCATCATGATTCTTTCATCTCTTACAATCTTTTTTTGAATATAAAATAAATATATTATTGGAATATAAATGATTATTCCAATAGGTATTA
>OBYM01000362.1_pt1 | contig 26371 bp, 19 predicted proteins | sample 1538191 | NCBI WGS metagenome assembly OBYM01 (sample SAMEA2580165, study PRJEB22360) | human gut metagenome | biome: human gut; feature: human-associated habitat; material: faeces | place: Denmark | collected 2008/2010 | reverse complement strand
TGTGTAGGGGGAGCTGTCACGGGCCATTGCCCGTGACTGAGGGGGTGTAAGCTATCGACGTGTAGGAGACTATCGAACGATACTCCCCTACGGAATCCAACCGTACACCCCCTCCGACTGCCCTTGCGGGCAGCCACCTCCCCCTGCACAGGGGAGGCTTACGCTTCGCCGGGAGGGGGCTGAAATCTGAATACAAAAAACGTCCCGCGGGGATTCCCACGGGACGTTTTGCTTTTTGGTGATTCGGTAATGTTTACATCAGAAACGCTTACATATCGAAGGGTTCCATGCCCAGCACGGGGTGGCCCACCTCGGTGAGGTAATTGAGCAGCTGCTCCGGGTCCTCGGTGCAGACGGTCTCATCGGCGATCATGTCGGTGAAGTGCTCCACGCCGTACAGCTCCAGGGCTGCCTGGTCCAGACGCTCCCGGACCTGGTCCTTCAGCTCCTTGGGCATCCAGACGATACGGCCCAGGCCGCCCTCGGCCTTCAGGAACTTCTTGGAGGAGATGAACTGCTTGCCGTGGCCCATGAAGCCGGGGGTCTGAACGCCGCCGCCGGTCATGGAGGCCATTTCGGAGAAGCTCATGCCCAGCGGGGTCACGCCGGCATGCTCACGGCAGGTGATGACCACACCCATGGACACCGGCTCCACGCCGCAGATACACTCGAAGCAGCCGCAGGAGGTCATGGGGTCCTGGAACAGGGAGTACAGGGTCACATGCTCCAGAGCGCCGTGAGAATACTTGTTGACGGCCTCATCCACGTCCTCGTAGCGGCCCAGGTTCTCGTCGATGCAGTGGTCCTTGGGAACTACCTGGCAGGGACCGGTGGGGTCCAGCTCATTGGTGGCCTTGGCATCCAGCCAGGACACGGCACCGCACAGGCCCAGCCGCTCCGGAGTCACGATGCACACATGGCTGGGAGAGAAGGCCTGGCACATGATGCAGGTATAGTACACCGGCACGGACTCGTCGGTCATGGACTTCAGGCGGTCGTCCCGCTTGGCGAACACGGCGTTGGCGTGATGGCGCAGCTCTGCGTTCTTCTCGGCGTCCACAACGATGGTCACCTGGCACTTATCCACAACGGCCTCGAACTCGTTCTTCAGCTTGGCATACAGGACCTCGCCCAGATGCTTAAACTTGAAGCCCGCCTCAAAGTCGGCCTTGGAGATACGGATACGGATCATATCCCGCTGGCCGGTGTGCATAACGCCCTCGATGCAGTTCAGGTAGGAGTGGAACTTCCGCTCCATAACGGACTCGAAATCCGGCTGCATGGCCTTACCGGCCACGTCCACGGTGTAGCTCAGGGAAATCTTGGAGCCAACAGGGATCTCGTCGATCTCGGGGCCGACCACGGTGATCTTGTGGTCCTCCACCTCGGAGGCCTCCTTGGTCTGGACCAGCTCGAAGCAGTCCACACGGGAGCCGTCCACTTCCACCTGCATATCGCCCCGGCGGATGATCTCGCCCTCGAAAGCGGAGGCGAAGGACACGGGGATGTCGATATTGGTGATCTTGATCTTGATGTCACGGGCTTCCAGAGAGGTGGCGTTGAACTTCGTCACGTCCGGCTGCACGATCAGGCTCTTGGGAACACGGAAGATGTTCTCCTGCTCGTTGGTAATGACCGGGAAGCCCAGGGCAATCGCACCGGCGCCGCAGGCCACAATCACATCATCCAGAGGCGCAAAGGCGTTGACGAAGGCAGGCACACGCTCCATGGTGTACTTCATCAGACCGGCAGCGTCACCGGGGGTAATGTTGCCGAAAATCAGGGCCGCACGGAGGGCAACGGAGACCACATGGATCACGGAGGTCACGTCCTTGCCCAGAGGGATGATGCGGACATTGTCGCCGGTCTTGTAGCCCTTCTCCTGGAGCTGATCGATGATGCCGCCCACCAGCGTCACCAGCATACCCTGGCTCTGGTAGCTCTTCACCAGGTCCACGGCCTCGTCGGCAGAGGGAGCGGTGCCCAGAATGACGGGCACGCCGGGGATGTCGCCGGTGACCAGGGGCACGCCCAGGTTCCGGATAACGGCATCGGACAGGTGGCCATAGCAGGGGGCCTCATACGGGGTGGCCCCGTTGATGTACTTCAGCACCTCGATGAACTCGGCGCACAGGGCAGTGGCCACGCCGGACATAAAGGCGTCGTTGAGCCGGTTGTTCCGGGTCATCAGGCTCTTCACAACAGCCAGAGCGGCCTTCAGCTCACCCAGCGTAGAGACCTTGGTGCCGGTGACGGCGTAGTAGCAGGGCAGAGAGTAAGCAGTGTCGGGGAAGGACACGGCCTGGCCCTCGCCGTACTGGGCGATGGCATTGTCAATGGCAGCTTCGGTGAGGCCGTAAACGGCGTCGTTGCCGCCAAATACTCTTTCAAATAAAGTCACGGTATTTCCTCCTATTTTTCGTCTTGATCCAAGATGGCTTTGATGCTCCGGATCTCCGCCAGGGCGCTGGGGCTGCAATCGTAGGGGGACAGGCCCTTCCGATCGGCGTCCATGATCTCCGGATTCAGGTGAATGAGTCCCAGCAGGTCCTCCGCAGGAATGGCGGAGCGGATGAAAGCTTCATCCTCGGCGCAGCGGATCTTATTGGCCACCACCCGCACCCGCTTCACCCCCAGGTCCGCCGCAAGACGCTTCACGTTGCGGTAGGTCTGGACGCTCCGGGAGCCGGGCTCAATGACCACGATGAACTGATCCATATTGGCGGCCGTCCCCCGGCCCAGATGCTCCAGGCCCGCCTCCATGTCCATGATGACCACATCGTCCTTCCGATAGGTCAGGCTGGACAGGATGGCCTTGAGCATCACGTGCTCCGGGCAGACGCAGCCGCTGCCGCCCACATCCACCGTGCCCATGACCAGCAGCTTCACGCCGTTGATGTCCTTGGCATATTTTTCCGGGATGTCGGCCACATAGGGATTCAGCTTGAAAAATTTATTGGCTTCATTGGCGCCGGTGCGTTCCTCCACCAAAGTACGCATTTTGGAGATGGGAACGATGGCGTCCACTTCCTCCTGGCGAAGCCCTAAGGCCAGGCCCAGGTTGGCGTCCGGGTCCACGTCGGCGGCCAGAACGGTCCGGCCTTCGTCGGCGTAGAGCCGGGCCAGGGTGGAGGCCAGGGTGGTCTTGCCCACCCCGCCTTTGCCGGTAATCGCTACTTTCATATTTTAGATGCCCAGAGCGGCACGCTTCTGCTCGATGCGCTCGATCATCATGTCGCCCAGCTTGTCAATGTCCAGCTCTACGGTGTAGTTGGCCTCGACCCAATCCTTCACGCCGTGCTCGCCGGTCAGCAGCTCGCAGACCTCGCTGGAGCCCTTCACATAGGGGTCAACGCCCAGGAAGGTGTCGATGCCGGTGGCCACCACGTAGTTGCCGATGGACACGGCCTTCTCGGACATCCATTCGGGAGCGCAGCCCACCACGGGCAGCTTGGAAATGGGCACGCCGGAATCCTTGGACAGCTCGGAAGCCAGCAGCATCATACGGGAAATATCCACGCAGGAGCCCATGTGCAGGACCGGAGGAATGCCCGCCAGTTCGCAGACACGCTTCAGACCGGCGCCGCAGTATTCCTTGGCCATATCCGGGTCCATCAGGCCCGCCTTGGCGGCAGCCTGGGCGGAGCAGCCGGACACGATGAGGATAATGTCGTTCTCCAGCAGCTTCTTCATCAGCTCAATGTGGGCGTAGTCCGGGCGCACCTTGGGGTTGTTGCAGCCGACCATGGCCACAGCGCCCCGGAGAACGCCGGAGGTGATGCACTCCAGCAGGGGCTTGGTGGTGCCCATCTGGTCCACCTGGGTGTTGGCCACACCGTCCAGGACCTTCACGATGGCTTCCAGGGAGTAGCCCACGCGGGCCTTGGAGACCTGGTTGGGAATGTTCACCAATTCGCTCTTCCGGTTCTTGAAGTTCTCCACAGCCATTTTCACGATGGCCTTGGCATTCTCGGCAGCGGAATCGGCGGAGAACTGGATGAACTCGGAATCGGGCATCCGGCAGATGGGAGAAGTCGTAATGAACTTGGTGTGGAAGCACTTGGAAAGGGGTCCCAGAGCCGGGAAGATGCACTGCACGTCCACGACGATGGCTTCGCAGGCGCCGGTCAGGACCACGTTCTCCTGGCTCAGGAAGTTACCGGCCATGGGGATGCCGTGACGCATGGCCACTTCGTTGGCGGTGCAGCACACACCGGCCACATTGATGCCCTTGGCGCCCACGCTCTTGGCCAGGGCGATCATTTCGGGGTCATTGGCGTAGTAAACCACCATTTCGGACAGGCTGGGATCGTGACCGTGAACGATGATGTTCACCTGGTCCTTCTCCATAACGCCGATGTTGGCGGTGGTATCCACGGGCTTCGGGGTGCCGAACAGCACGTCGGAGAACTCGGTGCCGGCCATGGAGCCGCCCCAGCCGTCGGACAGGCCGGAGCGCAGGGACTGACGGATCAGGGCCTCCGGCAGAGAGGAGTTGCCCATGTGGGTCATGTGCAGGGCGGTGGAGACTTCCCGGTCGATGGCCCGGGGCTCGATGCCGGCGTCATGCCACAGCTTCTGGGTGTGCTCGGGTGCCCGCTTCAGGAAGCGCTGGGTGCCGAAGGGCTTGCCGTACTCCAGCAGGGCCATCTCGGCAACTTCATGGGCCAGATCGTAAATATCCTTGCCCTCGGTCTCCACGCCCCATTCCTTGGCGATGCGGATGAGCTTCTCCGGGTCCTTGACCTGGTAAGCGCCGCCCTCTTTGCTCTCATACAGGGTGTGGCAGATCTCCCGGCCGTGGTCGGAGTGGGTAGCGGAGCCGCCCGCAACAAAGCGCAGGAAGTTCCGGCCCACGATGCCGTGGACATCGCAGCCGCAGATACCACGGGGGCTCTTGGGGGTGATCCGGCAGGGGCCCATGGAGCAGATCCGGCAGCAGGTACCTGCCTCGCCGAAGCCGCAATGGGGGGTCTGGTTCTTGACCCGCTGCTGCCAGGAGTCAGCGCCCACCTTCTTGCCGTTTTCCAGCAGGGAGTTGGTGGCCGCTTCCATCTCTTCAACGGTGGTTAAACGATCCCAATTCAAAGTGTGTTCCTCCTAAGTAAGTAGTTCTGTGTGATACGGAAAAAGCGATAAAAGTATCCCCCCGACAGGGATATGGTATATCGCTTTCATTTTACCCATTTTTCGCCGAAAAGTCAAGCATGTTCGACCCGGTTTGTTATACCATTTTCCAAATGGCACAATATTCCGGAAGCATCCCCCGGCGGGGCACGGTAGGGGCTTTCGACGAAGTACCGTCTCTTGGCCCCCTCTCAGAGGGGGCTGTCTGCCCGCAAGGGCAGACTGGGGGAGTGTGCTGCCCCCAGAAGTAACGAGTTGGTTGCTCAGAGTTAAGGCTCCCCTGTGTAGGGGGAGCCTTTTTTCTGTCCTGTCAGCCCCTGCGGCGATTTTTCCGCTCAATAATAGCTGCCAAGCGGGCGGGGCATGCCGCCGCCCCTACATTCATCGACGATACTGCCTACCGCCCCTCATCCGTCATGGCTTACGCCATGCCACCTTCCCCCAGGGGAAGGCTATCCTCAGAAGGGTCGGCACACTTCTGCGACATCCGACCGTACACCCCCTCAGTCACGGCGTTGCCGTGACAGCTCCCCCTACACGCCGGGAGCCTTTTCTCTGCCTCAACAGCGCAAAAACACCGGAGGGGGGGCCTCCGGTGTTGGTGCATTTTCTGATATTACAGCGGCGATTGTTTGATTTTTGCGTATCTTCTGGGGTATTTTGACGGTGTGGGAGCGATTTTATGCAGGACCAGGACCGTATGGTTGGCACCGTCGATGGGGAAGGTCTTTTTGTCCTCCAGCTTCAATCCCAGCTTCTGGATGGCACCTTTCGCCTCGTCCAATTCCTCCTGAGCAGCTGCGCCCTTCAATGCCAGGACCGCACCGCCTACTTTCACGAAGGGAGCCGTCAGTTCCAGCAGGATATTCAGTCTCGCCACGGCCCGGCTGGTGGCAAAATCATAGGTTTCCCGCCGGTCCGTAACCAGTTCTTCCGCCCGGCCCGTCAGGCACTGGGCATTGACCCCCAAAGAGGGCAGGGTCTCCTCCAGCCACCGGACCCGCTTTCCCAGAGAATCCAGCAGGGTCAGGTTTAACTCCGGGCAGGCAATTTTCAGCGGCACACCGGGAAATCCCGCACCGCAGCCCACGTCAATGAGGCTTTTTCCCGCCAGATCGGCACATTTCAGCACCGTCAGGCTGTCCGCCAGATGTAATTTCGCCACGGCCTTCGGCTCGGTGATGGCCGTCAGGTTCATCACTTCGTTCTGCTCAATGACCCGCTGTGCAAAGGCGCAGAGGGTGTCAATACGCGCCTCCGGCATGGAAAGGTCCATGGCCGAAAGGGCTTCCTTCAGGGTCTCCCGCATGGCTTACCCCCAGTCTCCCACCAGGTCGCCCAAATCCACCTGGGACTTATCCAGGGGGTCAAAAGTGGGTTCCGGCTCCACCATGTTGGGCTTGACTTCCTCTTCCAGATACAGATTCACCAGCAGGTCGCAGACCTCCCCGTAGGAGGCCACGCCGGAGTTGTCGCCGCTGGCCTTGATGTAGGTATCGTTGACCTTATCGGCCACCTTTGTGGCCTTGGCGCTCTGCTTCTGGGCGAAGAAGGTCCGGTAATCCGCCAGGTCCCGGGTCAGTTCCGCCGTTTCGCCGGAGGAAATGGCCTGGGCCTGAACGCTGCCCCCGGCGCTGACCAGGGCGTTATAGCAATAGCGGTAGGCCATGAAATAGCCGGAATACTGGAACTGAATGCTGTCGTTGGCCCGGCAGGCCAGGTAAGCGCCGAAGTTGGCATCCCGCTCCAGGGCGATGCACCGCCGGTGGCTCAGCTCATGGCACATGGTAAAGGGCAGAGAAACCGCCGGAATTTCCGGATTCACCGCCGCCTCGCCGGTAAGGCCCATGGTCACACCGGTAATGCCGGAGGAGGTATAAAAGCCGGCCCAGCCCAGCTTTTTCACAGGAGCATCGTCTCCGGCGAACACGGGGTAGTAATCGTCATAGGTCAGGTGACGGAAGCCGTTGTCGGCCTGAGCCGCCAGGGTGTCGAAATCCGGGAAATTCAGGCTGCCGTCGGTGTTCCGGGGCATCTGGGTGGAAAGGCCGTTGGCCTTGTCCCGATAATAGGTCGTTGCATCCACCAGCTGGGACAGGGTGTATTCCTCCACATCCAGCCGGATGTCGTCAGCCAGAGGGCCGGCGTAGGAATTCAGACCATAGATGCCCGTATGCAGGAAGTACACGATGGACACCGCCGCCAGCACCCAGCCGAACCACTGGATGGGATTCCACCGGAGAATGACCATCAGCACGATGCTGGCAATGACGACGAGAATCCCCACCGCCGCCAGCACCTGCCAGACGGGATAGCTGACGGCGCTGCTCCAGGCGGAAAGGGTGTCCTGCCCCATCCGGGATACATACGGATAGAACATATCGATGAGTTCTTCATGGGTCTTGGCGAACTGGGTCAGCATCCAGGTAAAGAAGCCGAAAATGCCCGCCGTCAGATAACCGCGCCAATATTTCAAAGGAAAACGCCTCCTTATATGTCTGTCTTGTGGGAATAAAGATACAGCCCGTTTCCGATAGTATATCACACATAGCGGCGATTGTCTCCACCTATTTTTTTAATTTTTCATTAACCCGGAAAAATCAGGAAAAATTTCATCCGGGGTCTTTACAATTCGGGAAAAATCGTGTATAGTACCGTCGTACAGAGTAGGGCCTCCTGCGTGAAGTGCTGCCAAAATGGGGAGTTGTCTGGCAGACGAAGGACGTTGTCCGCGATAGGAGATCCGCACCCGCTGCCCATATTGGTGGAACATCCTCCTTTATGATGCAACGATACTCAGTCGGGCGAACGGTCGGCTTGTTTTTGTTGTACCCTGCCCGGATGGTGAGCAAATACTCCCCCTGTGTGTTTTTCACGCAGGGGGTTTTCTTTTGCCGCCCCTGGGAAGCAGTCCGTCGCCGCAGAAAAAAGGAGGAATTTTCTATGTCCAACAAACCCAAATCCACAGCCCTTTACACTTCTCCCTTCTCCAAAGCCTACTGGCTGGACGCTGCCGCCGAGCTGAAGGACACCCACATGCTGGTGTTCGCCGCTCTGATGATCGCATTGCGCCTGGTGCTCAAGCAGGTGGCCATTCCCCTGACCCCCTTCCTGAAGATCAACACCGCTTTCTTCGTCAACGCCCTTGGGGCCATGACCTTCGGCCCGGTGATGGCCGCCATCTGCGCCGTCATTACGGACGTGCTGGGGTATCTTCTCAAGCCGGAGGGGATCTATTTCGTGCCCTTCGTGCTGACGGAGGTGGCCGGTTCCGTGGTGTTCGCCCTGTTCCTGTACCGGGCAAAGGTCACCACCACCCGGGTCATGCTCAGCCGCTTCACCATCAACTTCTTCGTGAACGTGGCCTTGCAGACCCCCATTATGATGTGGTATTACGCCCTGTACATGGGCGGCAAGCAGTACACCTTCGCCATGGCCGTGCCGGGCATCATCAAAAATGTGATGATGTTCCCCCTGGAGTCTGTGCTGCTGACCCTGTTCCTGTCCGTGATGCTGCCCATCACCGCCCAACTGGGCCTGACCCACACCGGCTCCGACGCCAGGGAAACGCTGAAATTCACCACGAAGCGCATCGTCACGTTGGTCATCCTGTTCTTCGTGGGCGTGGGCTGCGTGTTCGGCTACCTGAACTATTACTATAACTCCACCTCCCGGTCCGCCAGCTACACCACCGAGCAGCGTGTTGCCGCCAATCAGGGCGTGCAGCAGGTGGTGGAAAATTCCTGGGAGCTGGACGGCGCGCCCGTGACCATCGTGGAGAAGGCCATGCGGCCCCTGTTCGGGGACGAGACCGCCTATACCGTGGGCGTGTATGCCGCCAGCGGCGATATTCCCGACGACGTATGGGCCTATTCTAAGTCCAAGGCCGCCAAGGACGAGAGCCTGACCCGGCTGGGCACGGCGGAGTTCCTTCTGAACGAAAAGACCGGCGAAGTCACGGACTTCGTGTTTGCCCCGGCGGAACATTGACAATTTGTCCGTTTGGGGGTATAATCAAGGAAAAACCGGGGAGCCCCATCCCCAAAAGGAGCGTTTTTCATGCACATCGATCACGATCATGTGGGCGGACACACCCACGAGCATACCCACGAGCATACCCATGAGGAGGCCTGCGGCCACGACTGCCACACCTGCGCTTCCCAGTGCGAGCATACCCCCATGGAGGAGCTGACCGCCCTGATGAAGTATATGGTGGGCCACAACGCCGCCCATGCCAAGGAACTGGCCGACCTGGCCGTGCAGCTGGACAAGGCCGGGAATCATACCGCCTATGAGCAGGTCATGGCTGCCGTGTCGGACTTCGAGAAGGGTAACCTGCGTCTGTCCGCCGTGCTGTCCAGTCTGGACGTAAAGTGAGGGAATTTTATGTGCCTTTCGACTGTTTATAAGAACAAGAAGGTCCCGGAGGACATTCTGATGAACAACGTCATGCGCATCGAGTGCAAGGACGGCCTGGTGGTCTTGACGGACCTGATGGAGCGTCAGGTGGCCATCGAGGGGACCCTCCAGGAGGCCAACCTGGTGGACGGCTACGTCATCGTCCGGGAGGAGATCCCCCAGTAACGGGCAATAGGCAGTAACCGGACAATAAAAGAAGCAAAATTTCAGGAAACACACCCTACGGAAGGATTTTCCCCTCCATAGGGTGTGTTTTTTGCATATACCTCCCGGCGAAGCGGGACGGATGTGGGGCGGTAAATCTAACGGCGAGGACTGTAGGGGCGGCGGCATCCCCCGCCCGCCGAATTCCATACGCCGAACCGGCGAGGCGCAAAGGCTTCCCCTGGAGGGGAAGGCTTTGCTCTGTCCCGGAAGGCTTTACGTCGATTTTTACTGCTCAAATATCCCAGGTCAGCGGGCGGGGCATGCCGCCGCCCCTACACGCAAAATCGATACTGCGTCCCGCCCCACATCCGGCCCTTCGGGCCACCTTCTCCCGAGGGAGAAGGCTTTTTCTCAGAAAAACCACCGCCCCGGTATTTACCGGGGCGGTGATCTTACTTTTTCTGTTCCTTCCGGGCCAGCTCGGCCAGGTAGGCCTTGCCGTCCTTCAGGAAGCTGCCGGCGATCATCACGATGACGATGCCGATGGGGAAGGCTGCCACGATGCTGACGGACTGGAGGCTGTTCATGGAGCTTTCCGCAAACAGCAGCGCAATGGGCAGCAGGATCAGCAGGATGCACCAGAGCAGCTGGATGCCCTTATGGGGCTGCTCCCCTTCCGCCAGGCCGTGATAGCTGTAACAGGAGGCGGTCAGGGCGATGGAGTCAAAGGACGTAGCATAGAAGGCCACCATGGTGATGAGCACCACGGCCATAATGACCGGCGCACAGGGCAGGGTCCTGAGGATGGATACGATCATGCCGTACAGGTCCCCGTCCTGAAGATATTGGGCGATGAATTCCGCCCGGCCGGAGGTCTGCAGGCCCATGGAATAGTTGCCCAGCACGATGAAGCTCATCAGGGTGGAGCCAACACCGAAGCCATAGCCGCCGAGAATGGTCTGCTTCACGGTGCGGCCCCGGGAAATGCTGCCGATGAAGAAGGGCGCCGCCACGCACCAGACCATCCAGTAGGCCCAATAGTAAATGGTCCAGTTCTGGGGAAAATTGGAGGTCCGCTGGGGGTCCGTGAAGGTGGAAAGCTCCAGGAAATTCTGCACCATCCGGCCCAGAGAGGAAAAGCCCGTTTCCAGAATGTACCGGGCCTCGCCGCCGAAGATCAGCACAAAGGCGATGAGTCCGAAGAACAGGTAAATGCACCCGTTGGCCAGCGCGCTGATGCCCTTGAACCCATGAAGCAGGGAATAGGTGTACACGGCGCAGGTCAGGAGCAGAATGATGATATTGATGACCGTGCGGCTGAGGGTCACATGGAACAGCTCCCCGATCAGCGCCGCCATCAGGGGCGTGGCCACACTGAACGTGGTGGCCGTACCGGCTAAGAGGGCAAACACCGCCAGCAGGTCGATGATGCGGCCCGGCAGACCGTCGGTATGCTTGCCCAGCAAAGGCCGGCAGGCTTCAGAATACTTCTGGCGGCTGCGCTTGCGGACATGGAGCATGAAGCCGAAGGCCACAGCCAGCACCAGATAGAAGCCCCAGGGAATGAAGCTCCAATGGAACAGGGGGTACACCCCCGCCCAGTCCTGTACGGAGCCCATTTCCGCCAGATGGGGGTCCGTGGCATAAAGCACCCACTCGGAGAAGGAATAGAAGAGAATATCCGCCGCCAGGCCGCAGGTGAACATCATGGCGCCCCAGGCGAAGAAGGAATATTTCGGCTTTTCATTGGGCTCTCCCAGTACGATCTTGCCGTAATTGGAGAAGGCCAGGAATAGGGACAGTCCGAAAATACCCAGGCCGATGATGAGATAATACAGGCCGAAGGTGTCCCCGAAAAAGAACCGGATCTGGCTCAGAACCGCATTGGACTGCTCCGGCAGGAAGAAAAACAGCACACACAGGGCTAAGATCAGGGCCAGCGGCACCAGGGTGATCATCCAGTCAATGCGGGCCGTGCTTTTTTGTTTATTCATGGTTCTCCTCCAGATAAGGGCGGTAGCTTTCGTCCATAGCCGCCAGCTCCCGAATATTGTCAATTTCCACTACAGCGTCCGCCGCCATGGGGTAAATGCCCAGCCGGTATTCCTCCGGGTGGCAGAACATGGCCACATCATCCCAGTAGATTTGACGGTTCTTCTTTTCGTCAAATTCCAGCTCCAGATGGCCCTTCAGCCGTTGGCCGTCGGCCCGGGTCCAGCGGGAAATGCTGTAAAGCTGCCAGCCGCCCTTTCCGCCGGTGCGGCTGCAATGGGTGACGATGCCGTTTTCCACAGTCTGCAGCCACTCGTCGGTCTCCCCGTCGGTCCAGACGCTGTTGTAGCCGGAGCGCTCAAAATCCGGCGCAAGGACGCTTTCTTCCCGGATGATCTGGTCCCCGTCCAGGATCATGGCGTTTTCCAGATGGTCCCTGGCCACATACAGGGAGGCGATGTTGTTGCAGGTGTCGAAATAAGGATTGTCTATGAGGGTAAGGCCGGGATATTCCGCCGGCAGGGACGCAAACTGCTCCTTCAAATACCCGACCACCACATAAATTTCAAAAATCCCGTTTGCATGGAGGGCGTGGATGACGGAATCGATCATCCGCTGCCCGTTCACCCGGACCAGGGGCTTGGGGGTATGCAGCGTCACCGGGTGCATCCGGTTTCCCAGCCCTGCCGCCATGATAATGGCTCTTTCTACGGTATTCATGCCTTTTCTCCTTCCTCAGCCCGGAAGATCCGGTAAAAATCCTTGGCGTAACGGTATTGCCGCAGGGAGTATTCCCCGAATTCCACCCCAAGCTGCCGCTTGTATTCGCACCAGTTGCTCCACAGCAGCCCGCAGGCGGCCACATAGCAGTAAATTTTCAGCCGGGTCTCTCCGGGGCAGCCCTCCGGGAAGTAGGCGTCGATGAGGGTGTCAATCTGGGCCCGGTCATAGAGGGCGTAAATGGCGAACATGGCAATGTCCACATGGGGGTCCTGCTCCCCGGCATACTCCCAGTCGATGAGGCGGATGTCGTCGCCGGTCAGCAGGAAGTTGTCCGGCACGGCGTCGATGTGGGTCAGGACCTTTTCCCCGGCGTGGGCTTCAATATAAGGCCGCAGGGACAGGATCTGCTCCTTGGTCCGCCGGTAGTCCGCATAGACCGAAGGGTTTCCCTTCCAAAGCTGTTCATAGAATTCGATTTGGCCGAAAATGTCGAAGCTGTGGCCCACATGGAGTCTGCGTTCATGGAATTTCCGCAGGAAGGCCATGCAGCGCCGGACATCGTTGGGGTTCTCCGGGTCGCAGACCCGGGCATTTTCCAGAAAAGCCGTGATTTTGTAGCCGTTGGCCGGGTCGATGTAATAGACATCGTCGCAGAGGGACAGGTCCCGGATGGCCCCATAGACGGCGGCCTCCTGGCGGCGGTCGATGAGCCGGTCGGTGCCCTCGCCGGGGATGCGCATGATGTATTGTTTGCCCCGGCAGGTGAACAGGAAGGACCGGTTGGTCATGCCCTTTTTCAGCACGGTGATGTGGGTAATATCCCTGGGACTTGCATCAAACACCCGGCAGATGGTGCCGATGGCATCGTTTTGCAGCTGGTCGGAGTCGCTGTCCAGCTCCCGGAGCTGCTCGTAGGTGTTGATCTCCACCACCTGTCCCTCCGGGACCACCCGGGCGGCGGGGAGCATTTTCCCCTCGGCATACAGGGCTTCCTCCCAGAAGGCCCCGTCCATGCGGCTGTCGAGGCAGAGGGCGTGGACTTTTTCGGAAACCTTCCTGCCGTCGTCGGCGGTCAGGTAGCAAATGCCGATCATCCGGTTGCCGTTCTCGCTGACCGGAATGAGGGCCTGCTTCCGGTTCACCCGAACGGTGCTGTCCGGCGCAGGGGCCTCCGAGACCATGTACCAGGAGTAAAATTCATGGGTCCGGAAGGGATTTTCGGTGCAGTACAGGTCGCAGGGGACCACATAGCAGTCGGAAAGGGCGCTGCGGACCCGGTCCACCGAGTGAAGATTGTTTTTTCGGGCATAGTCCGGGTTGACCGCCAGCTCCACACCGAATTCGTCGATCAGATATTCATATTGCTCCTTCAGAAAGCCCACAACCACCCGGATGTCCCGGATGCCCGCCTGATGGAGTTGGCGGATGAGGCGGTCAATGAGCCGTTCCCCGTGGACCTGCAAAAGGCCCTTGGGGGTCTCGGTGTTGATGGGTACCATCCGCATCCCGAAGCCCGCCGCCAGGATCACCGCCCGCCGGGGGCGGTTTTCCGCAAGCAGCGCCTGACCGTTTTGGGTCAGGGTGCCGTCGGCACGGACATACCCCGTTTCCGTCAGGGACCGGAGGCACCGGTTCACCACCCCCAGGGAGTAGCCGCTCTCCTCTGCCAGCTCCCGCTGGCCGGAGAAGGTCCCACCGGCAAGGATGTTCAAAATATCCTGCTCTTGCCTGTTCATGTACAGACCTCCATTTTATTTCGTGAACACAAAACCAAAAAGCATCTCCCCACCGGGGAGAACGATCTTCCCTTATTCTACACCGCCGCACGGAAAAAATCAAGGGGAAAAGGCAAGATAATCAGGAAAAAGATTGTCGTCCCCTGGCCCAGCCGTGTAGGGGCGCAAGAATCTAACGGCGGGGCGTAAGGCTCCCCCTGTGCAGGGGAGCCTTTGCGGTGCATCGTCGTCACGCCTTTTTTTCCAGTTTTTCCCGGCTTTGGACTTTCTGGAACACGATGGCAGTCCTTGCGGGCAGGTAGATCTGGAAGCCCAAACGGCCGTCGGCCTGTTTTTTGGCGGTATAGGTCTTATGAGCCACCCGGCCGAAGCCTCCGTACACGCCGTCGTCGCTGGTCAGCAGCACCCGGTAGCTGCCCGGCTCGCTGACCGGCAGAAAATAGCCCTGATAGGACCGGACCGGGTCAAAATTGAAGGCAAATACCCCGCCGCCCCGGCTATACATAAGCACCTTGTCCCCCTGATGGGTCCAGAGACTCCGGGTTTTGCCGGTGAACAGGCGCAGTTTCCGGCCAATCAGCACCATGCCCTTTTCAAATTCATTCAGGTACTCGTACTTGAGATTGGGATCGTCTACCAGATTCCATTGGCGGCGGCAATAGTGATAGCTCCAGCCGTTGCCCTCCCGGGGAAAATCAATCCACTCCGGGTGGCCAAACTCGTTGCCCATGAAGGTCAGGTAGCCCTCACCGCCCAGGCTCATGGTCAGAAGCCGGATGAGCTTGTGCAGGGCGATGCCCCGGTCAATTACCGGATCCTGGGTGACCTTTGCCATGCCCGTGTACATATTTTTGTCGCAGAGCCGGAACATAATGGTTTTGTCGCCCACCAGGGCCTGGTCGTGGGACTCGCAGTAGCCAATGACCGGCTCTCCGGGGCGGCGATTGGTCAGCTCATAGAAAATGCCCCACATATCCCAGTCTTCGTCTTTCCGCTCCTTGAGAATTTTGATCCACATATCCGGCTCTCCCATGGCCAGCCGGAAGGAGAATCCGATACCCCCCTGAGAAACCGGCAGGGCCAGTCCCGGCATGGCGGAGGTGTCCTCGGCAATGGTGATGGCGCTGGGGTTCAGTTCTTTGACGAGGCTGTTGGCCAACTGCAGATAGGTTACGGCCTGGGTGTCGGTGTTCATGGAAAAATACTGCTTGTAGTCTCCGAAGGCGGTGCCGAGGCCATGGTCATGGTAGAGCATGGATGTCACACCGTCGAAGCGGAAGCCGTCAAAATGATATTCCTCCATCCAGAATTTCAGGTTGGACAGGAGAAAATGCACCACTTCGTCCTTGCCGTAGTCGAAGCAGCGGGTGTCCCAGGCGGGGTGATAGCCCTCCGGGCCGGCGTGGAAATACTGATAGGGGGTGCCGTCAAATTCGCTGAGGCCCTCCCGGGTATTTTTGGAGGCGTGGGAATGGACCACGTCCAGCAGCACGGCGATCCCCAGGGCGTGGGCGGCGTTGATAAGGGATTTCAGGTCCTCCGGGGTGCCGAAGCGGGAGCTGGCGGCGAAGAAATCCGTCACCTGATAGCCGAAGGAGGCGTAATAGGGATGCTCCTGGATGGCCATGATCTGCAATGCGCTGTATCCAAGAGCGGCCACCCGGGGCAGGACGTTTTCCTGAAATTCCCGGTAAGTGCCCACTTTTCCCGCCTGCTGGGCCATGCCGATGTGACATTCATAGACGAAAACCGTCTTTTTCGGCCGGAAGGCCTCGTCCGTCCAGGGGAAGGGGTCCTCCATATGATGGACCACGGCGTTCCAGCTGTGGTCTTTTTCGTCCTGGACCACATAGGTGGCGTATGCGGGGATGCGATCCAGTTCCTTCCCGTCGTGGACCACGATGGCGCAGTAGCGCTGGCCGTTCTGGAGGGTGTGGATGCCGGGAATGAAAATTTCAAAGACGCCGTTGTCCTTTTTTTCCAGCTTATATTGATGCCGGTCCCAGCCGTTGAAGTCGCCGGTCAGGTACATTGCCTCCGCCGCCGGGGCCCATTCCCGATAGACCCAGCCCCCCACGGCCCGGTGAAGGCCGAAATAGTGGTGGCCGTTGGCAAAATCGGAGAGGGTGCCGTTTTTGGGAATGAGCCGCTTCCGGGCAGACTTGAAGTTGGCGATGCGCAGGGCAATGTCGTCTGTGTAGGGGGCCAGATAGGGATCCAGAGAAAGAATTTTCGGTGTCATGGCAAAAGCCGTCCTTTCTAAGTGGATTGAATTGCTATGGAGAAAAATTTTTAGTGGGATGCAGTCATGGCGTGGCGCTTATCTTCCCCTCCAGGGGAAGACTTTGGACGGTGCAAACCGTCAGCCCCTACCGCCCCTCATCCGCCATGGCTGACGCCATGCCACCTTCCCCCAGGGGAAGGCTTTTTCGCCTCGCCATGGGTGCGGCCAACAAGAAATTTTTGCAAAACGCCCCCGGAAGGGAGCGGCCTTTCCGGGGGCAGAGGGGTTATTTTTGCTTTCTGCGCGCGCCGGTCCGGTCAAAGAGCACCATCATGGTGATGTCCACGCCCAGGGAGGCGGCCACGGTCAGGCCCAGCTCCCACAAAACACATCGCAATGCGGAAAATGCCACATTTTCGGCGTCCATGGCGCCGAATCTGCCGCTGACGATCAGCATAATGACCAGCAGCACGATTCCCAGAGCCCCCCAGACCATGCCAGAGAGCTTCTGCATGAACTGCCAGGCTTCCATGCTGCTCATGCCCCAGAAGAACCGGTAGCCAACGGAATGATTGGCTTCCTTCGGGGCCAGGAAGAAGTACACCGCACCCAGCACCGCCAGTAAAATGGGTCCCGCCAGCACGCAGATGCGCAGAACGACCACGGCATCGGTCATCAGCTTGGCAATGTTGGGCAAGATCTTCGACGGGTCGAAGTTTTGAAGAAAATCCATGATTTTCTGAATCAGTTCCTGCATAATTTGGCTCCTTTCTGTGGGAGAGGTGGGATTTTTTGGAGAAAAGCCTTCCCTTGGGGGAAGGTGGCTCACGCTTGCGTGAGACGGATGAGGGGCGGGACGCAGTATATGCCTCGCCGGGGTGCAGTCAACGGGCCAAGGGGCTGCGGCTTATTTCATATTCTCGATCTCTTTAATGAACCCGCTGACGTCCTGGAAGCGGCGGTAGACGCTGGCGAAGCGGATATAGGCTACCTCATCGATGGGCTTCAGCCGGGCCATGACCATTTCGCCCAGCTTTTCCGTGCTGACCTCCCGGATCAGGGAATTCTGCAATGTCTGCTCGATTTCCGTGGTGATGGCGTCCAGGGATTCCAGAGCCACCTGCCGCTTGTCAAAGGCGTGGACCATGGAGTTCAGAATCTTGTTCCGGTCAAAGGGCTGGCGGCTGCCGTTGCGCTTCACCACCAGAATGGGGGGATTTTCGATGATCTCATAAGTGGAAAAACGCCGCTGGCAATTGAGACATTCCCGACGGCGGCGGATGCTCAGCCCGTCGTCAGACCGGCGGGAGTCCACCACTTTGCTTTCCAGATCACCGCAAAAAGGACATTTCATGGCAAATTCTCCTCCCGGCGGCGGAATGTTCCTGTACCGCCACCGACACAAGATAATTATACCAGAAAGACGTAAAATTGTCCACCCCTTTTTAGTAAAATCGGATAGCACTTGCAACCGGGCCGAAAATCGGTTACAATAGGCATATTTCCCGTCAAGGAGGGCCTTTTTATGAAGGAACACAAGCTGTATTTTCTCTGGGCACTGCTTTACGCCCTGACCGCCGGCCTTGGCTTTCTCCCAAACCCGCCGGAGTGGGCCAAGGCACTGCTGATTTTATTGACCGTCGGATTTTTTGTCCCCGGAGGGCTTCTTTTATGGAACGGCCGGAAGGACGTCCATACGGTCCACACGGTGCTGGGGCTGAGCATGGCCTCCTTGAGCGCCAGCCTGATTTTTTTGGTTGCCAATCTGGCCTCCACCCGGGCCGGAAACGTCGTGGGCGTGGCGCTGCATGTGCTCTTGGGCATTTTTTCCGCCCCCATGTTCTGCGGACAGTATTGGGTGCTGGGACTGTTCGGCTGGGCCTGCCTTTTTTGTGCCGCCCTGGAGGCCCGGCGGAAGCTGAAAAAGTAGATTTCCATTGCATTTTTTGCAGAACCCTGCTATAATGTGTCCATCTCCGGCGGAATGCCGGAAGGAAAGAAAGGAAAGAAAAATCATGAAGCGCATTTTGCCCTTTGTTTTGATCCTGTGCATGGTGTTTGCGGGCTGCGCCAAGGCCCCCGCCGGGACGGAGCCTTCCACCTCCACGCCCACGGTAGCCCCCACCTCTGCCCCCACCACTGCCCCGACGACCGCTCCCACCACGGCCCCCACCACCGCACCGACCCAGCCTCCGGTGGTCTACACCAACCCCCTGACCGGTGAGGAGATCGACAAGCCCTACTCCGCCCGTCCCGTGGCCGTGACCATCAACAACATCGACCCGGCGCTGCCCCACTTCGGCGTGAACGATGCAGACCTGTACTTTGAAATGCTCTGCAACGACTACGCCACCCGTGGCCTGGCCATTTATGCCGACCCTGCCGACATGGGCAGCGTGGGTTCCGTCCGCAGCGCCCGGTATAACCATGTGGACATCTGCCTGGCCTACAATGCCGTGCTGTGCCACGCCCACGCCAGCGACAGCGTCATGAGCTCCGTGTACAATAATATTGAGAATCTGGACGCTTTTGATGCGGACTGCTTCTACCGGGACCAGGGCCGTCTGGATGAGGGGTATGCCTGGGAGCATTGCCTGTTCACCACCAGCGGCGAGGATGTGCTGAAGGCCGCCGAGAAGGCCGGCTATGACATGACCCAGAAGGCCGGCACCTCCTACGGTCTGCATTTTGCCAAGGACGGCACCCCCGTGGGCGGCGAGAAGGCCGAGACCGTGTCCTTCGACTTCTGGGGCAAGATGACCTACATGATCTACGACAAGGAAACCCACAAGTACGGCTACCGGGAGTACAGCATGGACCTGTACGACGGCGTCACCGGCGAGCGGGAGGCCTTCACCAACGTGTTCGTCATCCGCACGGACGTGTATAATGAGGGCGTGTACCATGTGGCAGACCTGCTGGGCAGCGGCGACGGCTATTATGCCTGCGGCGGCAAGATCATCCCCATGAAGTGGCACCATGAAAATGCCACCGACCCCTTCACCTTTACCCTGGAAAACGGCGACGTGCTGGTTCAGGGCGTGGGCAACAGCTATATCGGTGTCGTGCCCATGTCCAGCAACGTGGAGTGGGAATAAGCGGCTGAAAAGTCGGAAAAATTCCGGAAAAGTACAGCAACGCCTCGACGGGAAAATTTCCTGCCGAGGCGTTTGTATATTCGGAGAAGGGCCTGCCGGGACTGAGAAATAGCCTTCCCCTGGGGGAAGGTGGCCACCCTTTCGGGTGGCCGGATGAGGGGCGGTAGGCAGTTGGATGCTCTGAGTAAGGCTCCCCTGTGTAGGGGGAGCTGTCATGGCGCAAGCCATGACTGAGGGGGTGTAATCTTCCGGCTTGCAGGAGACTATCGAACGAACGCTTCTACAAGAACCAACCGTACACCCCCTCCGTCACCTTCAACGCCACCTCCCCCTACACGCCGGGAGGCAAACGCCCCGCCGGGGGCGGTTTCAGAACCCGGCCCAATCTGCTTTTTCCGGATGGATGATTCCCTTGCTTATCCCCACTTTTGAAAGAAAGAGGTATCCCAATGTCAGCATTCACCGGCGCCTGCGGCGCAAATACGGTCTATTCCTACAATCTCTCCCGGCGGCTCCTGACCATTTCCGGCACGGGCCCCATGACCGACCTGCCGGATAATCCCCAGGGAGACTGGCGGGAAATTCTCGACGGCGTGGAGGAGGTCCTGGTGACGCCCGGCGTGACCACTGTGGGAAGCTCCGCCTTCTTTGCCGCTCCCAATCTTCGCTCCGTGACCCTGCCGGAAACCCTGCGGAGCATCGGCGTGTATGCGTTCAGTCAGTGCCCCGTTCTGGAGGAGTTGACCATCCCGGAAGGGGTGGAGGCCATCCGCTCCAAGGCCTTCCGGCTGTCCGGCCTGCGGAAGCTGCACCTGCCCGGAAGCCTGCAATACATCGACATGAAAGCCCTGGAAGGGGTGGAGACCCTGGGAGAAGTGACCTACGCCGGCACGAAGGGGGAGTGGTCCCGGGTGCAGATCAGCCCCGTGTCCTGCGGCAACGAGGCATTGACCACTGCGGCCATGACCTTTGCGCCCACGCCGGAAGTGCCTGAATGGGGCGCCCGGTTCCCGGAGGCGGCGGAGTATCTTCTCGATAACGACTTTTTGGCCCCGGATGCCTTTGCGGCCAACCGTCCGGGCATTCTGGACATTGCTGCCGAGGCCCTGTACCGGAAGGCCGGGGCTCCCGGAACGTACATTTCTTCCGGGGATTGGGCCCGGCGGACGGGCGTTGCCGCCGGAACCCTGCCGGAAATGCTCTATCGCTTCGCTCGGTTCAACGGCAAGGCAGGCGACCAGGACCCGGCTGCCTGGTATGCCTCCAAGGGCTATCCCACCCCGGACAACCGGGAAAACAGCGCCCGTGCGTTGGCGGCGTTCCTGCAAAGCGACGAGGCCCTGGCGGACCGCGGCGCAGAGCAGGTCCGGCGCATCCGGGAACTGGTGGCCAATCAGGGCGATGGCCGGTTCCACATTTTCATGCTGAACATCAACACCCCCAGCTTGAAGGGCAAGCCCGGCGACAGCACCCTCATGATCTTCCCCAAGGGCAAGACCATGCTGCTGGATTCCGCCGTGACTGCCAGCGGCCATTGGGTGGTAGAATTTCTGGAAAAGGCTGGCATCGACCGGCTGGATTATATGGCTGCCAGCCATCCCCACATTGACCATGTGGGCGGCATGGCCGAGGTCATCGATTCCCTGCATAAGCGGGGCGGTTCCATTGGCGAGTTCTGGTATCCCGGACGGGACTGCAAGGGCTATCTGGCGGAGATCCGGACCCATCTGGCGGAGGAAACTCCCGTCCGGTCCTTCGTGACCGGCGACGTGGAGACCATCGACGGTGTGACCGTCCGGTTCTACAACCCCTCTCCGGAGGACCTGGTGGGGGTGGACGACACTGCCATGCTGGACGTGGAGACCGGTAATAACGTGTCTCTGGCCATGCACTTCACCTTCGGAAAGGCCACGTTCCTGACCTCCGGCGACCTGTATGCCGGAAAAGAGGCCACCGTGGCCAAGCGGTTCGGTTCGGCCCTCCATGCGGACATCATGAAGGCCAATCACCACGGGGCCTACACCTCCAACACGGAGGTCTGGCTGGACACCGTGGCCCCGAAGATCGTCTACGCCATCAGCGACGACGATGGCTGCTATGAACTGGTGGAGCGCACGGAAAAGCGGGGCATTGCCTATTACACCATGGGCATGGATGGCTCCACGCTGATTTCCGTGGACGAGAACCGGAATTTTGAAATTCTCACCCAGAAAAATTCCACCCTGCACCATACCTATAAGGGCATCATCGGGAGGATGTAAAATCTCCCGGCGGGGCCACCTTCCCCCGGGGGAAGGCATTTCTCAGAAGGGTCGGCACACTTCCACGCCGTCCAACCGTACACCCCCTCAGTCACGGCGTTGCCGTGACAGCTCCCCCTGCACAGGGGAGCCTTACACTACGCCGGGGTGCGGTCAAAAAATCCCGGCGACAACTTATTCCCTGTTTGTATTTTCCCCCGGTTGGGGTCGCAATTACCCATTTTATTATTTCAGGAGGAGAAATGTATGCAAACGACAATCAAACGGCTTTTGAGCCTGGTGCTGTGTCTGGCACTGGTCCTCGGCATGGGCTTGCCCACCGTGGCCCGGGCCGCCGAGACCTCCGGCACCACCGGTGACGTGAACTGGAGCTACGCCGACGGCGTGCTGACCCTTTCCGGCACCGGCGCAACTGCCACGGATTACGGCAAGACCGGCCAGCCCTGGCAGTCCTACATGACCAAAATCACCAAGGTCGTGGCGGAGGAGGGCGTTACCGTTCTGGGCAAGAACCTCTTTTACGGGGCTTCTGCGCTGACGGATGTGTCCCTGCCGGAGGGCCTGACGGCCATCGGCAATGAGTGCTTCCGGGAAAGCGGCATCGAGACCATCCGTCTGCCGGAAAGCCTCGGTGAGCTGGGAGCCGGCGTATTCCGGGGCTGCACCAAGCTCACCGAAATCACCATCCCCGACAATGTGACCACCATGGGCCGGACCGTATTCTATGGCGCCAGCGCATTGAAAACCGTGGTGCTGGGCGGCGCAGGCAGCAAGCTGACCACCCTTGGCGACCAGATTTTCACCACCGACGCTCTGGAAAGCCTGACGGTTCCCGCTTCTGTTACCACCCTGACGGACAAGGGCGGAAAGGCAACCTTCTATAAGATGGGCAGCCCCGCCATCACCTTCCTGGGTACCCAGGCTCAATGGCATGCCCTGGTGAAGCAGGACAAGGCCCTGCAGACCGATGCCCTGACCGTCACCTGCTCCGACGGTAAATACGTTTACGGCGCTTATGTGGAGCCCACGGAGCCCACCGAGCCGGAAAAGCCCGAGAACCCCTCCGGCAAGACCGGCGACATCGACTGGACCCTGGACCTGGATACCGGTGTGCTGACCCTGTCCGGCAAGGGCAAGACTGCGGATTACAAGAACAAGAGCGGCCAGCCCTGGAGTGACTACAAGCTGTCCGTCAAGAAGGTGGTCGTCGAAGAAGGCGTTACCTACCTGGGCGACCGGCTTTTCTATGAGGACAGGAATCTGACCGAAGTGGTGTTCCCGGCCACCAGCCTGACCACCATCGGTGAAGGCACCTTCCGGGCCTGCGACGGCCTCACCGAGATCACCCTGCCCGACAGCCTGACGACCCTGAAGCGGGTGGCCTTCTACCAGTGCATCAACCTGAAAAAAGTGGTCATTGGCACGGAAAAGAGCCAGCTGACCACCCTGAACGACCAGACCTTTACCAAGTGCAACAGCCTGACCGAGGTGGTTCTGCCCGCTTCCGTCGTGCATCTGGAGACGAAGGCCAACTCGGTCGCCGGTCCCTTCCATGTGACCCCGCTGGAGACCATCACTTATCTGGGGACCATCGCCCAGTACAAGGCACTGCTGAGCGGGACCGGTGTTGACGGGGGACCCAACTGCATCGAAAACATGAACACCGCCAAACTGCTGGTCCACTGCACCGACGGCGACTATCGCTACGGCCAGATCGGCGGCGGCATTTCCTACGCCATCACCGGCACGGCACTGGTGCTGAACTATGACGGCGAGGGCAGCGGCCTTATGGACGATTTCACGTCCTTTGACGAGGCTCCCTGGTCCGCCCAGGCCGGGACCATCGACCGTGTGGTGGTGAAGTACGGCGTGAAACGCATGGGCGCCAACGCTTTCTCCGGCCTCGCTGGCGTAAAGGACGTGGTATTCTTCGGCGCCGAGGCGGACTGGAAGGCCGTCGAGGCCGCCAGCGGCGCAGGCAACGAGCCGGTGTTCTCCGTGCCCGTGTCCTACCCCCTGACCGGCTCCTGCGGCGAGAATGTGACCTATACTTACGAGCCGGTGAGCCGCACCATGACCATTTCCGGCACCGGCGAGATGTACAACGGCTGGACCTCCGGCTCCCAGACCCCCTGGTACTATGTCCGGGATGAAATTCGCCACGTCGTCATCGGCGAGGGCGTGACCTCCGTGGGCAGCTATTCCTTCAACGTGGGCCTCAGCGTGGAGAGCGTGGAATTCCCCACCACCCTGCAATATGTGGGCACGTTTGCCTTCGGCCAGTGCTCCAAGATGACCAGCTTCACCCTGCCCGAGGGCGTGACCATCATCGGCTCCAAGGCATTCCGGCTCTGCTCCGCCATGACGGAGATCCACCTGCCCTCTACTTTGAAGAGCATCGACCTGAAAGCCTTTGAGGACGATACCCTGCTCTCCGACGTGTACTACAACGGTACTGCCAACGACTGGAGCAAGATCACCATCAGCACCTCCGCTTCCGGAAACGATAAGCTCATCAACGCCACCTTCCATTTCCTGAAAACCGACGCTGCCTTCTCCGACACCGAGGGCAAGGTGGCCGAGGCCGCTCTGTACCTGACCGGCCGGGGCTATGTGGATGCCGACGGCGAGACCTTCGGCGCTGCCGACAATGCCGACCTGATGACCGTGGTGGAAGCCCTGTACCGGAAGGCGGGCAAGCCCGGTATGTACGAAAATGCCAAGCTGTGGGCCATCAACACCGGCCTCATCGACACCGCTTCCAATGAGACCCTGACCCTGGGGGCCATGGCCGAGCTGCTGCGGCGGTTCACAGAGAAGAACGGCCGCACCACCGGCACCGATGCCCTGGCCTGGGCCGCCGGGAACGGCTATCTTGCCGACTGCACCGCCAAGAATTCTGACGACACCCTGACCAGAGGGGACATGGCCCTGATCCTGGCCGCCTACCTGCGATCCGACAACGCCAACGCCGACCGGCTGGACGCCCAGCGGAAGGTCATCCGGGACGTGATTGCCCAAGGCGGCGACGGCAAGATGTATGTGTTCGTGCCGGAGCTGAATGTGCCCGGTAAGGCCTCCAAGCCCGGCGACTGCACCTTCCTGGTGTTCCCTGACGGCGAGACCATGCTGCTGGACACCGGCGTGAACACCTGTGCCGACCAGATCGTGCAGCTTCTGAAGGACTTCGGCGTGAAGGAACTGGACTACCTGGTCATCAGCCATCCCCACATTGACCATGTGGGCGGAGCCGTGACCGTCGTGGAGTACCTCAAGAGCATCGGCGGCACCGTGAAGCATTTCTGGCACAGCCCTGCGGATCTGAAGAACTATGTGGCCAACGTGGAGGCCGTGCTGCCTGCGGACACCCAGAATGAGACGCTGCTCTCCGGCGAGGTCCGGGCCATCGGCAGCGTGACTGTGAACGTGTACAATCCCGGCAAGGAATTCTATGATGCCTGGGTGGCCAGCGGCGACCGGTCCGACGGAGCCGTGAACAACGTGTCCCTGGCACTGAAATTCACCTACGGCGGTTCCAGCTTCCTGTCCTGCGGCGACCTGTACACCAATCAGGAGCGGTCCCTGGCTGCGCAGTACGGCGACGCCCTCCGGGCCGACATCTTCAACACCAACCACCATGGCGCTTACACCTCCAACTGCGACGAGTGGCTGGATGCGGTGCAGCCCAAGGTCATGTTCGTGGAGTCCGATGACATCGGCGACACCATCCTGGCCCAGCGGGCAGCGGAGCGGAACTGCGCCTTCTACGCCGCCGGTCTGGACGGCGACATCCTCATCACCATGGGCAGTGCCGCCGACTACACCGTGACCACCGCCCGGGATTCCGGCATCCGCAGCGATTACAACGGTCCCGTCGGCAAGGAGGACCGTCTGCGGAGCCAGCCCGCCATCACCATCGGCGAGATCGGCACCCTGACCGAGGGCGACGCCGACTTCACCCTGCCGGTTTCCGGCGGTGCGGAGGGCCTGACCTTCACCTATGTGTCCGGCAATGAGAACGTGGCCACCGTGGATGAGAACGGCCTGGTGCATATCGTTGGGGCGGGCGACGTGACCATTACCGTCACCAAGTCCGGCGAGGGCTACGAGACCGTCACGGCCAGCGTGACCCTGACGGTGAACAAGAAGGCTGAGGAGCCCAAGCCCACCGAGCCGAAACCCACCGAACCCAAGCCCACGGAGCCGAAGCCTACCGAGCCCTCCAAGCCCGGCACGACCACTCCGGCCACCGGCGATCCCATGAATGTGACCGCTCTGATGAGCGTCCTGACCTTGACCGCAGCGGGTATGGCAGCGATGCTGTTCACCCTGCTCCGGAAGAAGAAAGTTTAATTTGAAAGACCATCGGCCCATGCGGAACCCACCGCATGGGCCGAGGCGTTTTAGAGTGAAGAGAGAAGAGTGAAAAGAGAAGAGAAAAGGAAGGATTAAAAATTTCCTCAGAAGCGGGGAGTTGGTTCTTCTGAGGAAAGGCTTCCCCTGTGTAGGGGCGTGCCCCGCACAGCGAATGGAAATATCCATGACTGCCGGTGGCAGTCATATCTCTACTATGTGGTCCCGAAGGGACCGGATGAGGGGCGGTAGGCAGTATCGAACATGAATGTAGGAGCGGGGCATGCCGCC
>OBYM01000353.1_pt1 | contig 26654 bp, 27 predicted proteins | sample 1538191 | NCBI WGS metagenome assembly OBYM01 (sample SAMEA2580165, study PRJEB22360) | human gut metagenome | biome: human gut; feature: human-associated habitat; material: faeces | place: Denmark | collected 2008/2010 | reverse complement strand
GCAGGCAAACCCGAAAAGGAAATGTTTTCTCCCTGCGCCCCGTCGCGCAGGGTGGAATCCAAAATCCACAGCTTGTTTGTCCGCTCCATATTCTTTCCCTCCTGTTTCCCCTCATCCAAAAAGGGCTTTGCGGCTATCATAGCAGACCTTTCCCCCTTTTGTCAATCCGGTCCGGCTGTCCCCGCAAAGGTGCGCGGGACAACAAAAAAACGCACCCCACTTTGGTGAGGTGCGCGGATTGGATGGGAAGTGTTGACCCAAAAGATACCCACCATAGACGCGAGCGGCAAGACAAAAGAAAAAGAGCCTGGAACGCGAATTGCGTCCAGGCTCAGCCTGGCGGAGACGGTGGGATTCGAACCCACGTGCCTATCTCTAGACAAAACGATTTCGAGTTTTATGAAGTGCGTGTCAGGATCGGTCAGTTTCGTGTCAGTTTCTGATAGTTTCGTCCTTGCCGCAAAGCCGCATAAATACTGGGTTTTTCACACCAAAACCCTGAAAAAGCCAGTGTTTTCGGGCAAGTTCGAATAAACCGAAAAATGCGCCAAAATCCGCATTTTTGGAAAGAACTACGGAAAGAACGGAAAGAACTCAGGAAGGAATGTATAGACACGGTTTTTATGCTGCAGTTTTATAAAACCGCAAAAAGTTGGTAGCGACAGCGAGCCGTCGTGAGGGCGCTTGCAACCGAGCAGGCGAGCCGAGCGTGACTTTTTGCGGAGAGGAGGAACAGTAAAGCGGGCGACTGATTTTCACAAAGGGAAAATCGGAGCAAGCAAAACTTGTTCCGACGAGGCAGTACACGGACAGTCACACCGGCAAATATAATTTTGAAAGGTGTATTGCTATGAATGACACAGCCATCAACTGGGACGAGATTCCCAATATCATCACAAAGGATCAACTTTACCGGATTTGCCATATCAGCAAGTCCACCGCCCGGTATCTTCTGCAAAGCGGAAAGATACCCTGCTATTACACAGGCAAGCAGACACGCTGCTATCAAATCAAAAAGGAGGACGTGATCGCCTATTTAGAGGACCGCAAAGTCTTTCCGGAAGCATATGCCGCACCGAAGGGGTGGTATAAGGGCTACTATGAGATCAAACTTGAAATCCATCTCCCGCCGGAAGTCTTGGAGGACATGCACGAGTATTATGCCGACCTGTTCTCCCAGTACAAAGATGTTCTGACAGCTATTGAGGTCTGCAAGCTCACAGGTTACAGTAAGACCGCCATCAATAACTGGTGCGCCGGAGGGCAACTGAAAGCATTTAAACGCCAAGGTGTCAACCACATTCCGAAAATATATCTCATCGAGTTTTTTTGCTCTCCCTATTGCCGCTCGGTCACCCGGAAATCCGACTGGCATATCCGGACGCTGAAACGCTTTCCGTCTTGGAGAAGTCAGAAACAGTCACAGGGAGGTGCGAAGGCATGAGGAATTTCTTGGAAGAGCTATATTTCGGAAATCTTGACCCACAGGCGAGAGGATACCGAAAGAACAGCCATATACTGAAGGTCTCCGAGAACATCAATGATCTGGAAGAAAAACTCACACAGCGCTTGAACGGCGAGGAAAAGAAGCTGTTTCTTGATTTCTGCAATGCCTATGGGGAACTGATGGGCGATACGGGACTGGATTCTTTCATTGTCGGCTTTCGACTTGGCGCTAAAATGATTCTTGATACCTTTTACAGCGACGACGCACCGTTTGAAAGCTATCTGAAAGAATGAAAGGTTTGCCGAAACGAAATTTAGTCAATTACGATTGACTAAATTGTAGTTGACTAATTTTTTCAGTATACAACGTGCGATCATCAAAATCGCACATTCGTAAACAGAAACCTCCTTTGGTACAATGACAGTATCAAAGGAGGTTTTACTATGAATAAAACGATATTTGAACAAATGGGCGGCACATACACCATGCAGGGAGATTATTGCCTGCCAAACCTTACATTACCACCCGAAGAAGAACGGCCCATAGGCGTGTGGGGACAACGTCGCCTGCGGTATTTAAAGCAACATCGAAAAATCCTGTACTATAATCTGCTCACTTCCGGCAAGCTTCGTTCTCATCTTGCGGATGTGGAGGAAGAAGCACAATCCCTCTTTCTTCGGCTGGTAAAACAATACGCCGAAAGGGAAGGTGTCACTGAACAGCTTAAAGCAGAAAATCAGATGGAGTGGGTAGGGAGAATGAATAATATTCGCAATCGAGCTACGGTAATAACTGGAAAAGAAATTATTTACACATAAAATACAGAGCACGAGGAATTAGTTCTTGTGCTCTTATTGCATTTATTTAATTTTAGACATAAACTGTGGCTTGGTTATTTTTTAGTATCATGAAGAAGATATAGCTTAAAATACAATTTATCTCATTATATTTCTTTTTTGTTGCAAGAAATCAATAGCATTCATTAATTGTTTATGAGCGGGATGCTTGTCCGTTATTTTTTTGCAAAGTCCACGCATATTCATTAGTAAGTAATCAATTCGATGTAATTGATTTCCTAATTCTAATTGCTTATAGAATAAATTGACAGTATCGTCATTCTTCATTTTTTCACTAACCCTTATGTAATAATCATCATCTCTAACAAATGAATCTGTTATTTCAGTACCATCGGGATGGATTTTATGAAGATCTTCATCAGGACACTCTAAAGCGCTTTTTGCTCGATTGCAATCATAGCAAGATAACACCAGATTTTCTATGTATCCGGCTTTTGCTTTACTATTGCCAAAACGATCTGCTTCTTTAGGAATAAAATGATCTATCTCAAACATTTTCCACGGTATTATCTCAATGGAAACTCCACAATACGCACATTTTCCATTATAAGCCTCGATAAATTTTTGTTTAAACGGTTGATCGTTTTTTGAGATATATGTATGCATATCTTTGGCACGAGAATGTTCTGCCAAAATAGCATCTTTGATGTCATTTTTCTTATCTGCAAGATTGGTAAGTTTGGGACAATATTTTGTATTTCTATAATCCTCAGCCATGTAAACTCTCCTGTATCTCTTTAAAAGCTGAAACTAATTTATCTATGTCAGCTTTCGTCAGCATATCATAGGTATTTGTTCCTTTCAAGGTCGCCATAATTTTATCTTTGAGAACATCTTCCCAACTATCATTATTCTTAATTAAATCAGCTAGTAGCCAATATTGTCGTATATTGGCTACAGCTGTATTAATAATATCAGGCAATTTTAATGAATAATATTCTACAGCTGAGTTGCCTAAAGTTTTATCATACTTTGCAATTTTTCTTATTTCGCCATCGATTCCATTTTGAGTTATTACAACAACCTCAATAAAAGGAAAAAATTTTTTAAGCACCAGTTGGAATTCTTCACCAGTAAATTTCTCTTTTGTAGCTGTTCGATTTTCAAACAACCGAGAGTCAATAAAAATAATATTTGCACTTCTAACTTTTGGATTCGTTAATAGACTTTCATATCCATCTTCAGGTTTAAATATTATCTCTGAACATGTAATTTCATAATTCTCGCCATGAAAATCCTTGTCAAGGTACCTTGTTAATTCTGTGTCAGGATTATCGTCAATATAGACAACTGAGAATTTATCCATTATATGATCCTCCTAATGTAAATTTAATACTAAATCCATTAGAACCATCGATTTCAGTAATTTCCCCGCCTGACATAGTAACAGTATTATTTACTATCCACATTCCAAGACCATGTCCTCGTTTTCGTGTAGTTTCGTGAACCTCAAGTATTTTTTCTGGATTTGATAAATATTTTTTATCCAGACCTTTTCCACTGTCAGAATAGGAAAATAAAAGAAGATTTCCGGATGCATTTACGCCAATAGATATTGTTAAACTATTCAAAGTTTCATTCTGTTGGATGCTATTGAGAATAAGATTATCAAAGATGACCTGCAAATAATCTTCTGAAATCATAAAACAAAGGTCATCATCCATATTTATCAAAATATTAATCCATGCATAATCATCTTCCCAATTTTTCTTTATACGCTGAAGGATATCATTAACACTTTGCCAAGTTGGAACAAATTGCTTTTTTTCTATTTCAGAAAGCATGGTGTTCATAAAAGCCACTAGTTTTGTACTTACTTGCTTGTTAGTCTCCAGAAGGTATGGCACATTTTGATAGGATTTTTCTGTGTTTTCTGGAGAATTTAATTCATCCCACATGTCAAAATTTTTTAGTGCAGCAATGATGTTATCAACATTGTTGGCTATAGCATTTCTATCGTTTCGCATTTCGTGTGCTATAGAAGATGCTTTTAGCCCAACAGTTGATAAGACATTCAAAATGCGAACATCATACTTGTATCTTGTTTCTACATGATCACGTTCTTTTTGCGCCTCAGAATTTGCTTTTTGATAGGCTCTAATTTCAGCGGCTAACTGCACAGATTCTTCTTTGGTCAATGTAGCGGCAGAACTGGGATTGGATACAATTTTTTCACTAATTGGAGTAGGCTTTTGTTCAATAGGGGCATTTTTTACATTAATGTGGCGAATAATATTTTGACGGTATCTTTCAAACACTTTTATGCCAGAAAGGATAATCTCAACAAACAATTCATAGAAAATATTTTCATCTAATCCCTGCCTGTTTGAAAGATCTTGCAAAACGGAATTTCTTTGTTTATCAATTTCCACCTTACCAGCCATTTGATTTTCTCTTACACGCCAAGCGCCTGTTGGATGAGTAGCAGCAGCAGGAGACTTCCTTGAGCGCTTACCAAATCCTAACCAATCTTTCTTTCCTTCATAAGATGAAATACTAAAAGCATTTCGATACAAGATAACACCCTTTAAAGCTTCGCAAGGCAGTGTATAATGCTTATACAAAAACTTTTCAACATCAGATTTAGTAGGATTAATTGTAAAAGAGAACTCTGCTGAAAAATCTCCTAGTTTTAATAAACAATTTTTGAGTTCTTCATCGGATAATTCCCATTGATCCACAGATTTGAGCTCATCAAAAGCACTGACTGTTTGAAAATAATATTTTAGATTAATATTGCTACAATAATTTGTAGCCAGATCGGAAAATTCATCAGAAATAATTTCAGTATCCAATGATTGATTGGCGCTGTTATAATTCAGATGAATTTTTGCTAAACAGTTTATCCCGGGGCTCAATTCAGTAATATATGGTACAATTTCTTTATTAATATCAGGATGCTCTACAAGAATACTCATAGAAGTATCGTTATAAGTTTTTGATAGAAACAAAACAAGATTTTCCACCTTCTTTTTATTCCATTTGACTCTTAAACTGTCGATTATTATTTTGGTGCCTTTGTCATTGAGACTTTCGTCAATAGAAACTGAAGAAGATGTCCAATCGGTTTCCCAAATCACGCAAGGGAAACTTTCTTTTTTAGATATTACAGTAGCAAACTCTCCGAGTCTCGCAAGAGCAAAGCGCCCAACACCTTTTGAGCCTGCAAGAACTCTTACCTGATTATTTTCAAGGACAGTCGTGTATTCTTTTGTGCTTTTTCCGACATGCATCCATTTTTGCTTAATGTCATCAACGTTCATCCCGATACCATCATCAAGTATGGTAAGCGTATTTTCGTCGAAAATTAATTTTACAAAAGTAGCTCGAGCATCGTATGCATTTTTGACTAACTCTAAAACTGCCGATTCATCAGTAGAAAAGTTTTGAACACCCAATAGTTCGGCAATGGTTTTATCTTCAATTACATATTGTAGTTTTTCCATTTCATTGCCCTCCTATAAACTTATAATTATTGATATCTTTGCATGTTATACGTAAGGATTTACCACTAATGCTTATACCGATACTTTGAACATACTTTAGAAATTGTTCGCTTTTGAGTATATCTATTGCATCTTCTAAATTATAATTATTATCCTTAACTGTAATATATATTCCAGAAAAAGGAACTGTATCAGTGTCCACCTTATATACCTCGACAGAGTTTGTAATTACCGTAGAAATCAGTAATTTCTCTTTATTTAGGTGAGTTAGGGCTTGAGATCTGCCATATTCGAACCACTTGGCATTTTTGTCGCTATTTCTATCATTAAGTTCTCTAGAATATTGTTTTAGGTGTTTTGCAGTGTTGGGGAACAGCCTTTCAAATTCGCTTTCGGAATAGCGGCATAAGCCATCATTATCGTATTTATAAGGAAATATGATTTTTTTCTTTATATTGTATCTTAATGTTTTGGGACTTACCGCATCTTTAAGAATATCTTTCTCTATCATTTCTTCATGGACACACTGTTCGTCAACAATAAAAGCTTTATTATACAAGGTGGCAATAGTTATAGAAGCATGAAAAATATCTCCAAATCTTAGCATTTGTCCACTGCTATTATCATTACTTGTAAATGACCATTTTTCACCGAGAGATAGACGACTAATGTCTTTTTTTATACTCTCGGTGACATTTTCATAAAGCACTGTGTTAGAATTGTTTTCTTTGTCATATAAAAAGATGCTTACAGAGGTTAAAGCTTTATCAAATAACTTCTGGTTAGGATAATCAAAAATTACCGAAATATGATCTTGCAAAAATTCTCTTAACCTTTTAGCAAATACATTTTTGTAAATATTGTTAGGAATTAGCTGAACAAGTTTTCCGGTTTCTTTCAAATGTTTTAAGCCCATCTCAATGAAAGCATAACAATAATCAAATTTTCCAACAGAACATGATTCAAACTTCTCTTTAAGGATTTTTCGGCTATCTTTATCCATTTCTGCATATGAGATGTATGGAGGGTTACCAATGACATAATCAAAAGAGATATTTAAATCAAGAGTTAGTGCGTCATTATTAAATAGTTTCCAATCTACATCCGGTATAGAATAAGCTAGCAATATTGCATTTAAATCGGAGAGACAATTATTGTAAAGCTCTTTATCTAATTCAATGCCATATATGTCTTTTGATAATCCAGCTGAAATTTCCGATTTGTCGAAACCATCCGCTATTGCGCTCTCAATGTAGCGAACAACAATTGCCTTTAAGATATTACCTGAACCAAATGAGTTCTCTAATATAGTTTTCCCCATAAGATTAGCGTTGTAATCCATAAGATTCAGCATTGTTTGCACTAATGCTTCTGGAGTGAATTTTTGACACTTTATTTTATTGTTCCCATTTTTTAATATTGAACTCATTTTATCACCATTTATTACATTCGATTTATTTAGATTTGAATTATACTTTTTTGATTAATATGCATTATCCATTTCGGATTTGGATTAAGATTTAGAAGTGCCAATTTTACAAATCCCCTTCTTCAAATTTAACTTTTACTAAATCTGATGAAACAGCTCTACAGTTGTTTGGATCACCATGAAATTTTCTCAGATTTTTAAATGAATATGGATCTATTTAAAATCATCCATTTGCATTTTTGTGTGCTGCTCTCCGCTTGCATCTGTCCATTCGGTAATTATTCTAAATTTAGACGCAGATCCACTATGAGTAATTAAAACCAACTCATAGCTTTTTCTTGCTTCCAACTCTTCAAATGGTTGTTTTTCTCGATCCATAATTATGATTCCCACATCACCATCAAAACGAGCGGTTACATTATACGCAGTAGCATTTCCTGAATTCCAAACCTTCAGCTTATGTTTTCCTTTGCCTACCGTTATAAATCTAGCTTCCACACAGGCAAGAGACGCAGTCTCTTTTTCTTTGGCAATTCGCTCCAGCTCATTTTTCTTAATCTTGAACTCCAGCTCATTAACTTTGTTTTGAAGTCGCTGTGCTTTTGAAGATTTAATAAGCGAAATAATGGCCACTAACAGGGAGATGCCTGCAATGATCAATGTCCCCCAATCTTCTGTGAATAGCTTTACCCCCTGTAATATCTTAATCAAAGCTTCCATTTCTTCATCGCTTTCTTCAATTCTTTTTCTAATTCTTTGACGGCGTCTTGTTTTAGTTCATCTACGGCAGTGTCTATAATTTCAGCATTATTATCAATAAGTTCTCTCTTAGTATATTCCGAACCACAATCGGAACAACGGAGCCGTGCATCATCAGATGCATGAAGAAGATCTTCAAATTCTTCATCCAGTGACGCAAACTGGTCGTTACCACAGAGGGGACATAATAATTTAACTTTACGCTCTAAATCTTTCATTCGAATACCTCACTTCAACCTTTCACACAGCGGCAGGAGCTGTTCTAATTTTTCTACAATACGTTTTTGCTCGGCAAGGGGTGGAAGAGGAACGAGATAATTCTTTAATACTTCAAAAGGAGGAATATTTTTGATTGCAGATCCCTTGCTGCTTGCTCTTGCGTTTTGCTTTAAAACCACATCAAAAAATACTAGAAAATATGGAATAAAGATAGGAGGAAAAATTCTCATTCGCATAAGTGCCTGATTAATTATGCCCTGTTCCATATCATCAGGCAATACATATGTTTCTCCTATTGTTCCGGCACAACTAACAATAATATCACCTGGTAGTACCTCAAACCCTTCCATTTTTGCTTCAAAGTATTCTTTTGTAATATAGTAGTCACCTATATGGGCATTTTTTTGAATTGCGTTCTTCTGTTCATAAACTTTAATCGCTTTATTGCTTTTTGGTACAAACATACTTTTTGTCAACGCACTTCCAAACGGTCCTTTTTTATAGTTGCCTAAATCTCCAAACCTCACCCATCTCCAACTCTCCGGAATATCAAAAGGCTTTTCGTCGTCGGTGATTTCGGGCAGGGGTTTTTCTTTTTTAATTTTCTTCTCAGCAATCAGCCGCTGTTTTTCTGCCTGAATCTGGGCAAAGAGTTCCTCGGCGGTACCTTCTTCGGGGCGCTGTTCGACGAGCTTGCCCTGAATGGCGTACTGTAAGAGAGATTTTTTCATATCCTCGGGGAAGCGGCTGTTAAACTGCTCCAGTTTGCTCCACGCCTGCTCGTAGCGGTCGATGTAGGGCAGCAATTCCTCGATTTTAGCAACAATCCGATTTTGCTCGGCAAGGGGTGGGAGGGGAAATACACAAGTTGCAAGGTAATCTTTGTGTATTCTCTGTTGTCCTGCCGTTCCGGTAAAGGATTTAACCCCATTTTCAATAAAATAGGCTGATTTGAAAAACCACAACAAAAAATCTCGTGATAACAAATCGTCTACAACTCGAACAATGGAAAGCTCTGTTGTTCCTGCTCCATAACCATTTTTCAAGTTGCGGAAAACAACAGATTTCCTGTTTTGAAAGCATGGCGTGATTTTAGCAATACCAATATCCCCATCTGCAAAATGAGTAAAGCCTTTCTTGATATCTCTCCATGTTTTTATCTCAAAGGAATGATTATTGCGATAGCCATCATCTACCAATGCCATAGGAATAAAAGAGGTCTCAAGCTCATCAGGCAAATCGTTTTTGGGATTTAAGCAGATGATTTCCTGCACTCTTACCCACATCCAACTTTCCGGAATATCAAAGGGCTTTTCGTCCTCGGTGATTTCGGGCAGTGGCTTTTCCTTTTTTATTTCCTTTTCTGCAATCAGCCGCTGTTTTTCCTTTTGAATCCGGGCAAAAAGTTCCTCAGCTGTACCTTCCTCGGGGCGCTGTTCGATAAGCTTTCCCTGAATGGCAAGCTGTAAAATGCTGTTTTTCAGTTCCTGCGGTGTCATTCGGCGCTACCTCCCAGCAAAGAGGTGATTTCGCCCAGCACCCGGTCGATCTCTGCGTTGAGAGAGGCTCTTTGCTCCTCATAGCGGTGAATCAAATCCAGCGGCGCTAAAATTTCTTCTTCCTCGTGGGGATAACCGCACTGGTCGAGGTTGTAGCCTAAATCCTTTGAAAGCTCTTTTGCGGTGAACCTCTTCGCCTTGTCGAAGCCGTCCTCGGTGATTTCCCGACGGTCATTCCACCAATCCAAAACAGGCTGAAAATGCTCTAATTTCATCGGCTTGGTTTTGGAAAAATGCTTGTACCCCTCGGGAATATCCAAACGATAAAACCAGGTTTCTTCGGTGGGGTGGGTGTTATTAAAAAATAGAATGTTGGTTGTAATAGAGGTATAGGGCGCAAAAACACTACCCGGCATACGCACAACAGTATGCAGGTTAAATTCACCCAGCAGTTTTTTCTTGATATTCACCTTAGCGTTGTCTGTCCCGAACAGGAAGCCGTCGGGCAGAATAACAGCCGCTCTGCCGTTTTTCTTTAAGCGGTACATAATCACCGACATAAAGAGGTCAGCAGTTTCACTGCTTGCAAGGTCGGACGGAAAGTGATTTTTTACATCGGCTTTTTCACTGCCGCCGTAAGGTGGATTCATTAAAATGACGTCAAACTGGTCTTCTTCAGTATAGTCCAGAACATCATGAAGCAGGGAATTGCCGTGGAACACCTGCGGTACATCAAGGTCGTGCAGGAGCATATTTGTAATACAGAGCATATACGGAAACTGTTTTTTCTCCATTCCGTAAACAGAAGCCCCATATGCTTCTTTATCTTCGGTGGTTTTCACCTGCTTGTCCAGTTCTTTGAGCCAGCTTGTAATAAAGCCGCCGGTGCCGCAGGCGAAGTCCGCCATTTTTTCTCCGATTTTCGGTTTTATCATCTGCGCCATAAAATCAGTTACAGCACGGGGCGTGTAAAACTCACCAGCAGAGCCTGCGCTTTGCAGTTCTTTCAGAATAGTTTCGTAAATCTCACCAAAAGCGTGACTTTCCTCATAATCGGAAAGGTCCAGCTCATCGATGACATTGATCACCTGACGGAGCAGAACACCGTCCTTCATATATTGGTTTGCGTCGGCAAAGGTAGTCTGCACAATGGCTTTTTTCACAGGTGTAGAGGCTGTGACAGGCAGATTTTTTAGCGTTGGGAACAGGGTGTTGTTCACAAAGTCAAGAAGCCGGTCCCCGGTCAGTGCATTGCCGGATTTATCATCGTGCGCCCAGTTTTGCCAGCGGCATTCTTCGGGAATGATGGACTGATAGCTCTCATCATCCCACTCCCAGTCCTGTTCTTTTGTGTCATATACTTTTAAAAAGAGCATCCACGCAATCTGTTCGATACGCTGAGCGTCGCCGTTGATACCGGCGTCGTTGCGCATAATATCACGGAGCCTTTTTACAAATCCTGATAAATTGCTCATATTAACCCACCTTATACAATTCTTCTTCCAATTCCTTCACAGCGTTTAAGTAGCCTGCCTTTCCACCGAAATAGGTGGCGATTTTGGACGGCTTCCCGTATTTTTTAAAGGGATCAAGCTGTAAGATTTCTGTTTTTTCAATTTCATAAACACCGCTGTTCATATATTTATCCAAAAGCGCTTCCAACACTTCACGGGCAACGCCGCTGTATTTGCTCAGAAAATCACGCTTTTTCACATTGTTTGCTCGTTCACGGCGGGTGAGCGGCTTTTGGTCAAAGGCAACATGACAGATAAAATCAAAATCATCAACATCGGTCATGTTCTGATCGGTTTTCATCTGTTCCAGATCGATGCCCTGCTGTTCTAAAAGCTCCCGGATTGCGTGTTTTTTCTCCTGTGCTGTCCACTGATGAATAAAATTATCCAAAGACGCATATTTACCGAGGATATTTGATTTTGTGTAATCGACAATGCTTTCCTGACGAAGAAGCTTGCCGTCGGTATCATAAATCTCGACACGCTTTCCGATAATGTGAACATCGCAGCCGTTCTTGTCTACCACATATTTGTCGACAGCGGGAGGGGGAGGGGGAGTGGTATCGTCGCCGTTTCCTTGTTTGGGAGGTTTTGGTGCCGGTTTGTGCTGCGGGTCGAAGCCTTCCACAATCTCAATCGGGCCGTCCCATTCCGGATCGGAAAAGAGCCTTGTTACATTTCGAAAATCCATCACAACGAAATGGTTTTTGCCATCTTTTTCACGAAGCCTTGTTCCACGGCCGATAATCTGTTTAAACTCGGTCATAGAACTAATCATTTCGTCAAGAACGATCAGCTTTGTCATTTTGCAGTCCGCACCGGTGGAAAGCAGTTTTGAGGTGGTTGCGATCACCGGATAGGGGGCAGAAACGGAAATGAAGTAATCCAATTTGCTTTTGCCATAAGTATCCGAACCTGTAATGCGCACAACATAGTCCGGGTTTTCTTTTACCATATCAGTATTGAGATTATTCAGCGCAATCCGCATATTTTCTGCGTGAGCTTCATTTGCGCAGAATACAATGGTTTTCTGCATTCTGTCGGTACTTTTCAGATATTCGGTGATTTCTCTTGCCACCTCATAAATGCGGTCTTCCAAAACGATGTTATAATCAAAATCGCTGTTGGTGTAAATCCGGTCTTCAATCTCATTGCCGAATTTATCAAGCTGCCCTTTGCAGGGACGCCATCCGTCACCGATATCCGTCTTGATATTGATGACCTTAAAAGGCGCAAGGAAGCCGTCTTCAATGCCTTCCCGCAGGCTGTATGTATAGACCGGTTCGCCAAAATAATCAATGTTTGAAATGTATTTCGTTTCTTTTGGCGTTGCGGTCATGCCGATTTGCGTTGCCGAAGAGAAATAGTCGAGGATTTTGCGCCAGTTGCTGTCTTTTTTAGCGGAACCCCTGTGGCATTCATCTACAATAATCAGGTCAAAGAAATCCTTGTTGAACAGTTTAGCAAAGCGTTCAACGGAATCTTCCGAACTTTCATCCTCTTCGTTATCGTTATTGCCGGACAGCTGCTGATAAAGAGAGAAGTATACCTCGTGTGAAGTGATTGTTACTGGATCGTCTTTTGCAAAATTGATTTTGTGGATTGTTTTTTCAAGGGGCGAAAAGTCCTGCTGAATCGATTGATCCACCAAAATATTACGGTCGGCGAGATATAAAACTTTCTTTTTCAGTCCGCTTTTTAAAAGACGGTAAACGATCTGAAAAGCAGTATATGTTTTGCCTGTACCGGTTGCCATTACAAGCAAAAGTCTGTCTTGTCCTTTTGCAATCGCTTCAACAGTTCTGTTAATGGCATTTCTCTGATAATATCTCGGGTCATAGGTGTTTTGGCTGGAGTAGTAGGGCTGTTCAATGACTTTCTTTTCGTTATCGGAGATTCCCTCGCCGCCGTTTGATTCTTTTTCCCAACGAGCTGTCAGTTCTTCGGGGGTAGGAAATTCATCCAAAGATAGGGTGCGTTCTTTGCCGGTAAGAAAGTCATGTTCCTGAAATCCGTCTCCGTTGGAACTGTAAGCAAAAGGAATATCCTGCATTAAGGCATAGGTCATCGCCTGCTGCAAGCCGTGGGAAACCGTATGATTATTGTCCTTTGCTTCCACAATGGCAATGGGTTTGTTTTTATGAAGATACAGAACATAGTCAGCCTTTTTAGGCTTTTCTCTGACTGTGATATTACCTCTGAGGTTTATGCGACCGTCGGTGATTTTCGTCTCCATTGTCATACGGTCAAGGCCCCATTTAGCTTGTATTGCCGGAGTGATATAATGCAGTTTTATATCTTCTTCGGTCATTTGCTTTTTATTTAAAATCACTGCCAGCCCTCCTTTTTACCTTAATCGGTCAAATATCGCCAAAATGATTTGAATTAATATGTTCTTTATTTCCTATACAGCTCATCCAAAGTTTTACCGTCTTTGTTTTTCCACTCCACCCAGCCGTTGATCGAACCGCCCAGTATGAATTGGCCTGCTCCACTGGGAGTATCAAAACTCAGCGTTACTTTTAAAATATATTTTTCCGTCCACATTTATAATAGATTGTTGAGAGATAAGATCTTCTCTTTGACGATTATATCTTTGTAAATGTGCGGGCTTATCCAAATTGATTTGAGAGCCGTCTAACACCTCAAATTTTTCGCCATTATATACGCCGAAAGCCGTAATGCCGTTACGTGTCGTATGTAATATGTCCGCTTCATTCAATGTGCTTTTTGCGTCGTTCATCTTATAGCCTTGTGTTGCCATAATGAACTGGATTTCATCGTAGATTTCCTCCACTGCCGCAAGATCATACTCATCAATCTCATATTTCGGCACGACATTGTTCTCAACCTTATACCGTTTGGATTCCTGCGCTTTTATGATTGCAAATTTTTCAAGGCCACTGATCATATCCAAAGTAAAAGTTTTACTTTCAGCAAGAAACATAATCGCTTTATTCCAAAAATCTTTGGAACGATTGTGATCGTCAAGCCGGGTAATACCATTCCGGGTTTGCCCAATATAAAGCTGCACAATCTTATTTCCGTCATCTTCATTGATCAGATAGTATATTCCCGGACGGTTAATACCGGAGATATTTTTGGCTTCTGAAAGCAGTGGCCTCGGAATGACATAAGTCGTCATAGTAGAAAGATTTCGCCGAATGGAACGAATGCCGTCCGGCTGTCCATTATGATAGATCATTTCAAGCTTTTTACTGATCGCCATAGTCATTCCCCAATCTTTTCTGAATTGCTCTACATGTGAATTTTATGATTACTGGTTCTTATTCCTTGTTCTCTAACAACCCATACGTCCGATAATAGGACAACATCGCCTGAAGCTGCAGCTTACTGGCAAAAAGCTGACGATAGGTTGCGGATTTCTCTTTGCCCTCCGATTTGAGCTTCGCCATCTTTTCCACAGTCGAATCATACTGTGAAAGGATGGCTTTAAGCATATCTTCAAAGGCTTTCAATCTCTTTTCGTCCATTCAAATCACCGATTATTTCTCAGCTGCTATGCCGGATTTCATCCAAGCGTCCACTTCGCTAATTTTAAATTTCCATAGCCTGCCGATCTTCGTGGCGGGCATTTCTCTTTTGTCTATCCAAGCGAGCACGGTGTCACGGCTGACACCGAGATATTCACAGATTTCTTTCATGGAGTACCAGCGTTCGATGTTAGAGTCCATTCTTAAACCTCACTTTCAGGTAGATACAATAATACAGAATAATTATACTTGAACATTCACCTAAAATCAATGATTTTTGTAGATTTATGTGGAATAGACACGATTTGAGATAAAAAAATATGCCTGCCAGCAATGGCGGGCATATTTTTTTATCTTTCTTTAGAGTTTTTTCTTAAAAATAGGGTGCGTTTTGGCCTCCTAATTCCAAATAAGTGAAGGGATCTTTCGCCGAATAAAATTTTTTCGTGGAAAATCTCGAAAATGGGTGTGCATTTCAGCACCCTTTGTCCAAATGAGTGAAGAGGTTTTTTCAAAATAAGCAACTCTCAAATGTTTTTCTGATTTAGACTTGCACTTATCACTTTCCGGTGGAAATAAGTGAAGGCCCTTCATACTGTACCTTGAAAATTGAATAACAATCCGAATTGGATATGACTGTGCCACGACCTTCCGAAAGAAGCGAGCACGGCGACGCCGCCTGACGGGGGCAGGGATAGAAAAACGGGATTCGGAAAAACACAGCAGATATCGGAAGGCAGTACGATCCTCACGCCGGTATCTGTCGTACATAGCCATAAAAAAGGAGGATGGAAGCTATGAAAAAATCGGAGCTCAAAGAGCTTTACCAGATGATGTTCCCGGATTACCCGGATATTGTGACCGTCAAACAATTGCGAGAAATGCTCGGTGTCAGCCGGGCGCTTGCGTACAAGCTGATCACCGATGGAGAAATACAGGCGGTGAAGATCGGGACATCATTAAAAATCCCCAAAGCCAGCGTGATTAATTACGTGACTGGGGAGCAAAAGGAGGTGAAATTTCGTGTCCCAGCGGGTGGAACTGACCCCTTCCCAGCGCAGACGGTGCAACCGGCTGATTAAAAAGCTGTGCGCCAATTACGACGGTGGAAACTGCCTGCCGCTTGACGAGGGCGACGGCTGCGTCTGCGTGCAGATGATCTCGTTATCTCTGATCTGCAAGTATTTTCGCAATGCGGTTTTACCTGCCGACCAAGAGCTGTATGCAGAGATTTTCAGACAGCGTACTTATTACTGCGTAGAATGCGGGGCAGCTTTTGTGCCAAATTCCAACCGGCAGAAATACTGCCCGGCTTGCAGCAAAAGAGTTCACCGCAGACAGAAAAACGAGAGCGAAAGAAAGCGCCGAATGGACAATTAGAGGCGCTGAAACGCCCTGTTTACAAGGGCTTTTTAAGGCCGAAACAAGGGAAAGAAGGACAAGATACCGAAACCCTTGATTTCGGCTTTCTAACTGTCCACAAACCAAAAAGAAAGGATTGTACCTATGAAAAGAAAATTAGTGACCGTAGATGCGGAGACTCTGTTATCAACGCCGATGAGCAAAACCATGTTTATTGTAGATGAGCTGATCCCTCAGGGAGTGAATGTCCTAAGTGGAGCCGCCAAGATCGGAAAAAGCTGGCTCATGCTGTGGCTGGGGCTTCAGGTGACGCAGGGGATTTCCGTTTGGGGAATCCCGACAATGCAATGCGATGTGCTGTATCTCTGTCTGGAGGATACACAAAGGCGAATCAAAGACCGGCTGTTCGATTTGACCAATGATCCACCCCGCAGTTTCCATTTAACGGTGACCTGCGGCTTGATCGGAAACGGTCTGGAGGAAGAGCTCGTGAACTTTTTAAGTGATTTCCCGAAAACAAAGCTGGTGATCATCGACACGCTCCAAAAGGTGCGGGATTCCAAAGGTGGAGCCGGTAAAACGGGAATGTACGGCAACGATTACGACGACATTTCCTCTATCAAACGGATCGCCGACCAATACAATATCGCCATCATTCTCGTCCACCACCTGCGCAAGATGAAAGACAGCGATGACCCGTTCAACGAGGTGAGCGGCTCCACCGGAATTGTCGGTGCTGCGGATACCAATTATGTCCTGAAACGCAAGCGAAGCAGCAGGGACGCCACCCTTCTTGCCTGCGGGCGAGATGTGGAATATCAGGAGTTGACCCTGCGGTTTCAGGATTTGAAATGGGAACTGATCGAGCGCAAAAACACCGAGGAAATCCGCAAGGCGGAGATCCCGCCGTTTCTTTTTCGGGTGGTGGAATTTATGAAAAACCGCACCGAATGGCTGGGAACCGCCACCGACTTGGTCGCCGATATGGCGGAGACGGAAACCACGCCCAATGTGGTAACCAAGTACTTAGGGCAGTTTTACTATGAAGTGCTGGAGCCTGCCGGAATTGAGTACCGCACCAAACGGACCGGGCAAAGCAGGCTGATCAAATTCATCCGGCATGACGGCGGTGACGCAAATGACGAGGCAAACGATATATAGCGAAAAGTGCGTCACGGCTGTCATAGCTGTCACAAACAAAAATCAAGAAAAGGAGAAAAAGCAATGGCAAACTATGAAATCGTAAAGAAAATCGCAGTCATCGGCGGCAAACCGGACGGCGTAACCAAAGAAATCAATATCGTCAAATGGGGAGTTTACGACCCGATGATTGACATCCGACGATGGCAGGGCGACACAGCGTCAAAGGGAATTTCCCTGAAGCGTGAAGAAGCGCAAAAGCTGTTGGATGCACTGAAAACTGCACTTGAGGAGGAAGAAAAATGAGAAACAAAACGCTCGGAATCAATGTCAGGGTAATGCCCGACGAAAAAGAGAAGCTCTGCCAAAACGCAAAATACTGTGGGCTTTCACTGTCGGAATATCTGCGAAAAGCAGGTCTCGGGAGAGAAATTGAACCGGCTTTCCGTGAAAAAGACTACCGTATTTTCCGACTGTTAAAGCAGTTAAAAGCGGATTGCGGACAGCTTGAAAAGAATGCGATATTCTTTCGCATTGACGAGATTTTAAAGGAATTGAGATAGAGAGAAGAGAGCTGCGTTATCTTAGCGAGCAGACCGTTTATACTCCCAAAAGTCGTAAAACGGTAAAACTGCATCGCAGAAGCGAGCAGTGTATTTGTACTCCCAAAGCACAAATACCTCGTTAGGAAGCGTCCTAAGACCTCTTGCAGAAAGGAGCAGCTATGAACAAAAGAATTAAAAGACAGTTTTGGCTGTCGCCAGAAGAAAACGCCGAGTTAAAACGTAAAGCGAAGCTGTCGGGGATAAATGAAACTTCGGTTATCAGAATTTTGATCAGAGGGTATGAGCCGAAAGAAAAACCGGACGGAAGATTTTATGAAGCGATGCGACAGCTTTCCGCCATCGGCAACAGCATCAACCAGCTTGCGCTTAAAGCAAATGCACTCGGCTTTATTGATACGCCAATGCTGAAAGCGGAAGCGCTGCGCTGGCACAGGTTTCAGGCGGACATCGAAGCGATGTTCCTCCGCCCGGGACAAAGCAATTTGAAATGGCAATAAAGGAGGTGAACAGAATGACAAAACGAAAATCAGATTTTACCTTGCCGACCACTTCGCTGGACGAGTTATTCTCCTCGCAGGCTGAACGGGACGACGCAAAGCTGGAACGGGTGAAAGAAATTCCGCTTTGTGAACTTTACCCGTTCAAGGATCACCCGTTTAAAATTCAAAACAACGAAGAGATGAAACGGCTGATTGAGAGCATTAAAAAGTTTGGAACAATTACGCCGGCGCTTGCCCGTCCTTTGCCGGAGGGCGGGTATGAGCTAATCTCCGGGCACAGGAGATTAGCGGCGTGTCAAGTGCTCGGAATCGAAACAATGCCCGTCATAATTCGAAAGATGAGCGATGATGAAGCAGTCATTGCAATGGTGGACGCCAACCTGCAACGGGAGACAATTCTGCCAAGCGAGAAAGCGTTTGCCTATAAGATGAAGTTGGACGCAATAAAACATCAGGGTATAACTTCTTCCCAAGTTGGGAAGAAGTTGTTGAGCATTGAAAAAGTAGGAGAAGATAGTGGTGACAGTCGAAATCAAGTGCACAGATATATCCGCTTAACTTACTTAATCCCCGAACTATTAGAAATGGTAGACGAAAACAAAATCGCTTTCAATCCTGCCGTTGAGATTTCGTACTTAGATAAGTCCGAACAGCGTGTGCTGTTAGACGCAATGGAGCAAAATGACTGCACGCCGTCCCACGCACAGGCGATTCGTTTGAAAAAGCTGTCGCAGGAGGGCGTGCTTGAAAGTCAGATTATTTATGAGGTGATGGCAGAACAAAAGCCGAATCAGCAGGAGCAGATAAAATTCCGCCGTGATGAATTTCAAAAATATTTTCCGCCGCAATATTCCAATGAACAAATGCGAAAGGACATTCTGAAAGGATTGGAACTTCTGAAACGACAGAGAGAACGAAACAGAGACGCTCGCTGATTCGAACTATTAAGTGTTTGCGAACAAACAATTTGTACAATGGAAAGAACTGCGCCGACAGAGTATGATATTTTTGTCGGTGCAGGACTGTCCGTGTATGCCAAATAAACATAATGGAGGTAAAGAAATATGGTATCAGGACACCTACAGATAAAAAAGGGATTCTACTATGTCGTGCTGAGTTACTACGACAATCGAAACAAGCGGCACGTAAAGTTCGTATCCACAGGACTTCCCGAAAAGGGAAACAAACGAAAAGCAGAAGCGGAGCTTGCACGCATTCGCAGTGAATTTGAGCCGCCGCAGGCGGTGGGGGAGCTTGCTTCCGATATGCCTTTTGCGGAATATCTTTTAGAGTGGCTCGACATCGTAAAGGTGCGTGTAAAAGCGACGACATTCAGTTCCTACGAAGCAATGATAAAATCAACCATTGAGCCGTACTTCCGCAAGAAAGGCTATACGCTTCAGGGATTGGAGGCAAGGCACATTCAGCAGTTCTATTCAGAAAAACTGCGGACGGTCAAGCCCAATTCCGTGATTCACTACCACGCTGTGATTCATCAGGCGCTGAAATACGCAATGAAAACCGATCTTGTCCCGCAAAATGTGGCGATGAAAGTAGACCGCCCGAAAAAGAACGATTATCAACCGGTTTTCTTAGATGCTGACGAGCTAAAACAGCTATTTGATGTAATAAAGGGAACAAGGCTGGAGCTTCCTGTTTTGGTCGCTGCTTTCTACGGCTTGCGGCGTGGCGAGGTGTGCGGTTTAAAATGGGACGCTATCGACTTTGAGCGTGGCACGCTTACCATTAAGCACACAGTCACATCCGTGCAGGTGGACGGCAAAACAAAAATGTATGCGCAGGACTCCGCTAAAACCAAGTCCAGTATGCGCACACTTCCGCTGGTGGGCAGCTTCGCCGAATACTTTAAAGAGGTCAAGGCAGCGCAGGAGCTAAACAAGCAGGTGTGCGGCAACTGCTACAACTACGAGTACGACGGGTATGTCTTTGTGGACGAGCTAGGAGATTTGATGAAGCCGGATTATCTGACGGCGTATTTTCCCCAGTATATCCAAAAGCACGGATTAAAGCGGATGCGCTTTCACGATCTGCGCCACCCGTATGTCAAGCACACGACAAAAAAATATAATTCTGAAAAGCAGAAAACCCAAACTACCAATCTTAGTGCTGATAGTCTGGGTTTTCTGTTTTTGCTTTTTATTCTACGACTTTGCCCGTAGTATAGGTGGGATTATCTCCATCATTTCCTTCAAAGACTACTTCTGTTGTAGCACCGCATTCTTCACAACGGAGATATAGTTTTTTCACCATTCCATCTTCATCCGAATCATCACCATCAATGCTTAATTTCTTACTTTGGCAAACTGAGCAATGGTATTGAGAAAGTGGATCGAAAACTTTCTGAAGGATGTTTTCATAAACGCCAACAAGAGAAATACAAAGCGTAACACAGGTTGAGGCTTCGTAGTATGTAGCACTACGCGAATGTGTAATCTTATTGGCGTAATCCCAGGTGGATTCTGTTAGTTTCTTAATAATACTTCTGTAATCTGCGTTTTCCGATCCTTTCAAATAGAACTGAATAAATAGTTCACATTTTCGCTTGAAATTCGATGCTTGGGGCTGCTCCCCATCACCAGCCATTGCAGGGGCATAAATGTGGTTGCCGAGCTCAATCAATGTTTCTCTGCACTGAACACCTATCGCTTGAAAATCTTCAATCTCCTTAGCGGTATCAATTAGCGCAGCGACACTTTTGAGCTTTCGGAAAAGTTGAGGAGCAATTTCTGCATCGAGCGTCACACCATTTACAAAATCCTCTGGACTATATTCACCCTGGGCTGCGCTCATTCTCTGCATTAAGCCCATGTGGAAAGAATACACTTCATCTGCTCCAAAATAATATGCACTTTGGGGATAGAGATTCATCGGAATCCCGTCGCCCTCCACTACCCACCAATCTCCATCAGTATCGGTTTTGACATTCCAGACGCGCACATCAACACCCCAATCATCGAAGTGTTGCTCTGTTTTTGCGCTCAATACTGTGCATTTCCCTTGAGATTGCCATTCTACATAGCTTTTCACATCTTCAAATGTTCGATTTCCCATTTTTGTTCCCCCTGGTACAGCTTTCATAGTAAATAGAATTTAACTATATTGTACCACTTGTCGTTTGACTATAAAAGCGCCAAAGAGCAGAAAACCCAAGCCACTAAGATGGATTTGATGGCCTGGGTTTTCCGTTTTTGTATCTTCAATTATCCAAAGAGGTCATGGACCTTGTAAACAATCTCAATGCGATTGTCGGGGAATACATACACCTTTTCAATCAGCAGATCGGTCAACTCGGAGGTTAGCGCATCTGCTTCCTCAATCGAGTGAGCAATCTCTTGTCGGCTGCTTTGGCGGGCCTGTTCTTCCCGCTTCAACTTTGCCTGAGCGGTGACAGCAGCATAGGCATTTTTGACTTTCAGTATTTCTGCGTCATAAACTGCTTTCTCCGATTTATATGTGTCCAGCTCGATCTGCCCCAAGAGATACCGTTCAAAGAGAGCTTGCTTCTGGTCCTTCAGAACTTCCATCTGCTTCTCATACTCAGAGCATTTGGCAGCGGTGGCCTCCAAGTGAATGGTGCCGTCTTTATGTACGGGCAGCAGGATTTCCAGCTGCTTTTTCAAAGTGAGGAGGACGGCTTCCTCCAGACCGGCAGCATCTGCCCGGACATCTCGGCAGCGGCTGTTCACATCAGCGGTAGAATGGCGGCACATATAAAATGGTCTTTTGGGGACGATGCGGGAGAGTGCATGATCACAGCAGCCACAATAGACCTTGCCTTTTAGTGGGTACTCCCTGGTTTTCTTGGTCGGCAAGGAGAATCGGCGCTGCACAGCCTGCACCTTTTCAAATAGTTCTTTATCAACGATTGCCGGATGATGGTCTGGGATAATGAACCACTTGTCCCGGTCCTTCTTGCGGCTCCTTGTGCCGCCCACTTCAATGACTGCACGACGCCCGATGACATAGGAGCCGATATAGCGTTCGTCCTCCAGGATACGGAGAACCGTAGAACTGCTCCAGCGTCCACGGGAGCGGGAGACATCGTGGTACTGCTGCCCATGAGTTGCTTTGTATTCTCCGGGGGTCGGGATGCCTCGCTTAAAGAGTTCCCTGGTAACGGCTGCCGCTCCAATTCCGGTTGCGGCAAGTTGGAAAATAAGCTGTACCACAGCAGCGGTTTCCGGGTTCGGTTCCATTCTGCCATCGGCGCTTTTGCGATACCCGTAAGGGCAAACTTTGCTCTGGTATTCGCCGCGCTGCATTTTGGCGTACTTGGCGCTTTTGGTCTTGATGGACATATCACGGCTGTAATACTCGCTGATCAGATACTTGAAAGCTACATCCATACCGCCAGTATCGCCCTTGTGCTGATCGCTGTCAAAATCATCGTTGATGGAAATGAACCGGGTGTGAAACAGCGGGAACACACGCTCAATGAAATAGCCAGTCTCAATGCTGTTTCGTCCAAATCGGGAAAAGTCTTTTACGATGATACAGTCGATCTTATTGGCCCGTACCATCTCAATCAGCTCCTGGACTTTGGGACGCTCAAAGTTTGTCCCGCTATACCCGTTGTCGATAAACTCAAGGACTTCTGCATGAGTGGACTCCGGCATGGAAGAAACAAATTCGTTCAGCGCAAGGTGCTGGTTTTCAATGCTCATACTGTCGTATTTATAATCCTCCAGGGAAAGGCGGATATAAAGGGCAATCACATATTTCTGCACTGGCTCAGCACCTCCTCACAATGCTCAAATTCGCTCTGGAAGCGGAAACGAACCGTAATCCGCTTTTCTCTTGAGACCTCTACACGGTCAATCAGGCGGTCAATCAGAGCTGCCGTCAGCTGGCGATCTTCCTTGATATGCTGTGCATCCTGGGACAGCATTTTATACTGTTCCAGCTGCTTGGCGAGAATCGCAAGCCCTGCTTTCAGCTGCTCGATTTCTTTGCTGATGGCCTCGATTTTGGCTTCGTATTTTTCTTTGAAGGTAAAATACTCGTCTTTTGAAAGACGGTTCTGGATCAGGCCCTCATACAATCCACGCTGATAGGTTCGCAGCTGCTGGATTTCCTGTTTCCGGCTGGCGATTTTAGCCTGTATGTTTTTCTGTTCCTCGGCTTCTTTGGAGAGGTTTTCCAGACCAAGAGAGTATTGCCCCAGCGTGGTATCAAGCTGTTCCTGTATCATATCGGCCAAGGTATCCAGCAGCTCTTTTTCAAAGATAAATGCACCAGGACAAACGCCCTTTTTGATACGGTTGTTGCTGATACAGTGGTAGACATATACCTCCTGTGACTTTCTGCGGACGCATTTCTGTCGGTGAAGGCTGCGTCCGCAGTGGGCGCAGAAGATTTTGCCTTTCAAAAGATTGGGGGACCAGGAATGGATCTCCCTGTCTTTTGCCTGCTGTGCAGCCTGGTCCAACGCTTTCTGAACAGCGGCAAACAGCTCCCGGCTGATGATGGCTTCATGGGTGCCGCGTACCGTTGTCCATTCATCGGCGCTGGCTCTGACCTGCTTGTGGTCAATGATTTTAGATACCCCTTGCACCAGATCTCCGGTATAAACCTCTGCGCGAAGAATTTTGGCTACGGTGCGGGTTTGCCAATGCCCATTGCCTACCAGATTTTCATGGGTGATCTCTCCCAAAGTCCTCTTGTAGTGGCTGGGAGAGAGATACCCGGCCTCGTTCAATCGTACCGCTATGGTGTTTAATCCTGCGCCCTCGGCGGCCCATTGGAACATGGTTTTGACTACCTCGGCAGCCACAGGATCAACAATCAGCTGGTGGCAATCATCTGGAGCTTTCAAATATCCATAGGGTGTGCGCCCACCAACATACTTGCCGTCTTTCATGGCCTGCCGCTGCTGGGCTTTGATTTTCCTGGCAATATCCATCGCATAGGCTTCGTTAATCATGTTCCGCAGCGGGATGATGATACCATCGTGGGCATTATCCGGGGAAGAAGAATCGTAGCGGTCATTTACGGCAATAAAGCGGACTTTCTGCATGGGAAAGTAACGCTCGATATAGTAGCCTGTGTCTATGACATTTCGCCCCAGGCGGGAGAGGTCCTTTACAATGACGCAGTTGATAAGACCCGCTTCAATATCGGAGAGCATCTGCTGGAAGCCGGGGCGGTGGAAGTTCGTACCCGTTGCGCCATTGTCAATGTAGGTCTGTACCACAATAATCTCCGGGTTCTGCTCCAGATACCGGGCGATAATCAGCTGCTGGGTTTCGATAGAAACGGTGTGGGTATGCTTATCCTCAACGGAAAGCCGCACATAAACTCCAGCGCGGCAAGAGGGATCTATCTCCGGTGCAGGGAGCACCACAGTTTCCTTTCTGCTTTTTCTTGCCACAAATCATCCCACCTTTCTTTGGCTTGTTTGCTCTGCCAGCTGGATCAGCTGGATCGCTTTCTGGTATTCGTCCTGGTATGTAAAGGTGATCTCCAATTCCTTTTTTCCAATCACCTTGATACTCTGTATCATGTGAACCACAGCTTTGCGGTCCAGGGTCTCCATCGTAGAAAACTGTGTGAAGTGGGAAATCCAGCGGTTCCGTTCACTCCGGTTCTCCAGAACATCAGCCAGCTTTTCCTTTAAGACCCGAATACTCTCTTTCGCGTTTTCCGCAATCCTCGTGTATCTGGCCTTATAGTCGGTATATTCCTCTTTGCTGATGGTGCCGGTAATCAGGCTTTCATACAGTCGGGCCTTAAATTCAAGCGCCTGTTCCACCTGCTGCTCATTGGCGGCGATGTGGGAGGCGTATTCATTGGCAAGTGCTTGGTTGATGCTGCTCTGGTCGATGCCGTCCAGGATGGCTTGCAGGCAGCTTACATTGTCGATGTAGCCTTTCAGACTGTCCTTGACGCACTCTACAAGATCGCTTTCCTTGAGCATTACCGGGTTGGTGCAGCCATGCTTTTTCCCGGTGGGGCAATAATAATAGTGATATTCCTTGCCCTTGACCCGGTTTGTTTTTCGCGTCATGCGGCTCCCACAGCACCCGCAGATCAAGACGCCGGAAAACAGATACACTGTATCCTGCTTGGGAGAAGTCCGGGTATCCAGTCTGCGGATACGCTGGACCAGTTCAAAATCCTGCTTGGCAATCAGCGGCTCATGGGCATCAGGAACGCGAATCCATTCAGAGGATGGCCGCTGCTCCATCTGCTTGATTTTATAGTGCGGGGTGCCTTGCTTCCCCTGTACTAATGTGCCAATGTAGGTTTCATCCTGCAAAATACGAATAATCGTTGTAGCAGACCACTTGCAATCCTCTTTGTCGGCATAGCCGTGTTTGGCATAGGGAAAACCATTGTTTTTCTTATAGGCCAGTGGGGAGAGGACGCCCATTTCGTTCAGCACGGTAGCGATCCGCAGGGCGCTTGTCCCATCCAGACGCATACGGAAGATGTCGCGGACAACGCGGGAAGCATACGGGTCAGGTACAAGCAGATTTTTGTTTTCCTCGGATTTCATATAGCCGTAAACGGGAAAGGCTCCAACAAAATCTCCGTTGCGCCGCTTTATATCCAAAGAGGTACGGGTCTTGATGGAAATGTCCCGGCAGTAGGCTTCGTTCATAATGTTCTTGACGGATACGGTCAGATCGTCACCGCTGCCTTCATGGGCGGTATCGATGTTATCCGTGATGGCAATAAAACGAACCCCATAAGTGGGGAACACCCGGCGCAGATAGCGTCCGGTTTCGATGTACTCCCGTCCCAGACGGGAGAGGTCCTTTACAATGACGCAGTTGATCTTGCCATCGGTGATGTCCTGCATCATTTCCTTAAACGCCGGACGGTCAAAAATGATACCGCTGTAACCATCGTCGATTTTTTCGGATACGATTTGAATGTCCGGGTTTCGTTCAATGAAGTTCTCAATCAGCTTCCGCTGGTTGGTAACGCTGTCGCTCTCGCTGGAGCGATCATCGGTGTAAGACAGACGAATGTAAGCTGTTGCCTGATATTTTGGCATGAAAAAGCACTCCTTTCCTCCTGGAAGCTCCCGCAAGAAAAGAGTGGATTTCGAGGTTTTCAGTTTTCATCCTTTTCCATACACATCGTAGCACGCTTTTGGAAAAAGAGCGAGGATGTCGATCACCTTAAAATCCCTTGCAGGCATTCCTCCAATGTGACCCCGTTGCTGGCAAATGCGGCGTTTACCACAAAATCACCGCAGCGAAAGCGATAGGGATTTTTGATCTGGTGAAGAAAGGCCGCGATTCGTTCCTCTTTGGGGAGGTCTTTGTCTACCGTGACTTCACGGATGTCAACCAATTCATCGGTTGATGTTTGTGTTAGCTGGCTCATAAGGGTTCTCCTTGTATTATAGAGTAGTAGTTATTAGAGCCCCTCTCCAAGGGCTGTGTGCTAC
>OBYM01000352.1_pt1 | contig 26662 bp, 32 predicted proteins | sample 1538191 | NCBI WGS metagenome assembly OBYM01 (sample SAMEA2580165, study PRJEB22360) | human gut metagenome | biome: human gut; feature: human-associated habitat; material: faeces | place: Denmark | collected 2008/2010 | reverse complement strand
CCCTGGGCCTCAAGCGGGCCATGAAGTCGGAGGAGTGGCAGCGGGGCATTGGGACCCCCTACGCCTCCCCCTGGCTCAACAACCGCCGCTGGGAGGATGAGGACAAGCCTCAGCCAGCCGCCGGTGAGCCCGCCGCCCCCTCCTTGGTGGCCCGGGAGGAGGTGCCCACATGGTAGACCAGGACAAGCTGTCCGCCCAGGTGGCGGTGCTGGGGTCCCTGCTCATCCAGCCGGAGCTGGTGGGACAGGCCTTGGAGCGGGTCCGCCCGGAAGATTTCCTTACCCCCAAGTGCCGCATGGTGTTCCAGGCCATCAAGAGCCTGTACACCGAGGGCAGGCCCACCGACCCGGTGACCGTCCGGGGCAGGCTGGGGGGCAAAGACGGGGATGCATGGACGGAGTACCTGCTGGAGCTCATGGACCTGACGCCCACGGCGGCCAATGTGTGGGAGTACGCCGCCCTTATGCGGGAGCAGGCCCGGATGGCCAAGGTGGTCGAGCTGGGCGGCCTGCTCCAGGCGTCCCGAGACCTGGATGGGGCCCGGGGCTACATCGCCCAGCTCAACGAGCTGCTGGTGGAGCGGCGGGGCGTCCAGCGCATGGACATGGCCCAGATGCTGCTGACCTTTACGGACCGGCACAGCGGGACGCCGGTGGAGTACATGACCTGGGGCCTGCCCAAAATCGACGCGGGTACTTATGCGGAGATGGGGGACATGGTGGTGCTGGGGGGCTACCCCTCGGCGGGCAAAACGGCCCTGGCGGTGTCCATGGCCTACCACCAGGCCAGAGACAGACGGGTGGGGTTTTACTCCCTGGAGACCAACCAGTACAAGCTGGCCGACCGCCTGATGGCCAACCTGGCGGGGATCGAGATGCCAACCATCAAGCGCAACGAGATCACCGGGGAGCAGTGGAAGCGGGTGGCCGACCGGTCCGACCGGATCCGGGCCCGCCAGCTGGACCTCATCGAGGCCAGCGGCATGTCGGCCCAGGACATCCAGGCGGACGCCCTGGCACACCGGTACGAGATCGTGTACATCGACTATTTGCAGCTCATCGAGCCGGAGACCCGGAAAGTCAACCGCACCGAGCAGGTGTCCGCCATCAGCCGGGACCTCCAGAAGCTGGCCCACGGCACCGGGCGGCTGGTGGTGGCCCTGTCTCAGCTCAGCCGCCCGGATAAGGTGGCGGAGGACAAGGTGGTGGAGCCCACCATGTCCGACCTGCGGGAGTCCGGCCAGATCGAGCAGGACGCGGACGCTATCATGCTGCTGTACCTGGAAGAACCCGGGCGGCCGGACGTGAGCCGCCGGATCCTCAAGGTGGCGAAAAACAAGGAGGGCACCCGGGGCCGGATCTACTTGGTCTTTGATGGACAATTCCAGCGCTTCCGGGAGAGCGCCATCGAGGAGCCCGCCCCGGGGGCCAAGCGGCAGACCTATAAGCGGCCGCCTAAGGACCAGCTGGACTTCTTCGACCTTCCGTTCCCCGACGATCCAACACCGTTTGACGAAACCACAAAGACCTGAAAGGAGAATTTACCATGAGAACATTTGCAATCGTCAACCGAAAAGGCGGAGTGGGCAAGACCACCACCGCCGTGAATCTGGCCTATGTGCTGGCCACCAGCTGCCACCTGCGGGTGCTGCTGGTGGACGCGGACGGGCAGGCCAACGCCACCCAGATCCTGCTCCCTCGGGGAGAATACGCCGGACTGGGAGCTCTGCTCCGGGGATGCGCCGCCTGCTATAACGAGCTCACGGTACATACCGACGTGGACGGGCTGGATGTGCTGCCGGCCTCCGAGGATTTGTGGGCTCTGGATCTGGAGGCCAAAGACTCCTGCCGTTACAGTGCCCTGATGCAGATGCGGGATGCGGTGGAGGAGGACGGGACCTATGATGTGATGATCGTGGACTGCCCGCCCAACCTGTCCTCCGCCTGCGTCTCCGCCATCCTGGCCAGCGACGCCATCATCATCCCGGTGCTGTCCGACGCCTGCTCCGCCACCGGCGTGGCCGACCTGGTGGACCAGATCGCCAGCCTGCGCTCTCTCCATCCGAGCCTCCGGGTGTCCGGCGTGCTGGTGAACCAGTGGCACCGGTCCCCCGTGGTGGAGGACTCCGTGGCCTATCTCCGGGAGGAGGGGCATGTGCCGGTCTACGACACCGTCATCCGCCGCACCGACAAAGTGCCGGAGAGCTCCTGGGCCCGGATGGCGGTCCAGCAGTGGAGCCCCTGGTGCTCCGCCGCCCGGGACTATCGGGCGTGGGTGTCTGAGCTGCTGGCAAAGGAGGACATGAAGCATGAGTAAGCCGGACCTGGGGCGGATCATCGCCCAGACTATGGCCAAGCCCGTGGAGGGGCGGACCATCGAGATCATCACCGACGAGATTTTGGACGCCAAGCGCACCGGCGGCGAGGCCATCCTCACCATTGGCCGGTGTCTCATCGAGGCCAAGGACATGCTGCCCCATGGGGAGTGGCTGCCCTGGCTCAATGAGCGGGTGGAATTTTCTGAGCGGACGGCACGGAACTTTATGCGCCTGGCAAGGGAATGGACAAATCGGCAAACGCTTGCCGATTTGGGAGCCGCGAAAGCCTTGACGCTGTTGGCTTTGCCGGCAGAGGAGCGGGAGCAGTTTGTGGAGGATCACAACGTCATCGACATGAGCGCCCGCCAGCTCAAAGAGGCCATCCGAGAGCGGGACGAGACCCGGAAGGCCGCCGAGGCGGCCAAAGCGGATGCCTCCGCCGCAGAGCAGGCCCGGGCCAAAATGGCCGAGGATATACGGGTCACCCAGAGTCTGCTGGAGAGCGCCCGGGCGGACGCAGATTCCGCCGGAAACCGGGCGCGGGCCCTGGAGGAGAAGCTGCGCATGCTCCAGGAGCAGCCGGTGGAGGTGGCCGTGGAGACCGTGGTGGACCCGGAGGCCATCGCCAAAGCCCGGGAGGAGGCCGTGGCCGAGATCAAGGCAAAGCTGGACAAGGCAAAAGAGGCCAAGGCCAAAGCCGACGAGAAGCGCAAACAGGCGGAGGCCTCGGTGGAAATTTTGAAAAAATCACTTGAGAACATGGAGCGGAACGAGAAAAAGGCCGCCCTGGGGGCGGACAAGGACGTGGCCCAATTCGAGGTGCTGTTTAACCAGGGCCAGGAGCTGGCCAACAAGATGCGGGGACTGCTCCTGAAGGCCCGGGGGCGGGAGGACCCCTCCGCCGCTCATGGGATGGAGAAGGCCCTGAAGGCGCTGGCGGATGCAATCGGGAGGTGTGCGGAATGAACAGTTGGTTTGAACAAGCCGAAGATCGGCTGGAACGGGAGTACAAAGAGGTCAAGGGGACAAAAGAGTCTGCTATGAAGGCCGCTGTCCGGGACACCCTGCTGGAGTTCTGCCGGCAGGATGAGGAGTTCGCCCAGGCGGTGGCCCAGGGCGGGTCCTTCCCGGACTGCATGAAGGCGGTGGCCAAGGGGGTGGGCGGCTCCATCTCCGACCTGGAGGCATACCGCCGGGCGGTGAGCTTTTACTTCCCCGGCGCTGGAATCCAGTTTTCTATGAAAATCGACCTGTGCGACAGCGTGAAGGATGTGCCCCACCCGGACGGCCCTGGAATTGTGCTGGACCTCTCGGACTTCTTTTGAGGAGGCGGCGGTATGAATACACAAGCAAACATCCGCCCGCTGTACCAGCGGGCTCCGAGGCTCAGCCAAAAGGAGCTGCGTGAGATCAACGGCCTGTTCCCGGCCTACCTCTTCCGCCGGAGGCGGACCAGGGAGATCTGGACTACCTGCTGCGGCGTGCATCAAACGCTGCCGGAAGGCTCTCCCGTCCTGGAGGCCGTCCACCAGGCGGAGGAACCTCCCTCTGCCGGGTATGGCTGTCACTGCGGCTGGATGTCCGCCCCGCCGCCCCGTCCCAAAGCGCAGCCGGAGGCCTGCCCCTTCTGCGGGCGGGTCTCCCCGGTGAAGGAATTGGGGCGTACCGGCCGCCGGAAAAACCTCTGGAGCTATGTCCGGGTGGTGATATTCCGGCAGTACCACGGAGCACTTTGGGCGGTGGCCTATGAGGCGAGGAAAGACTACATCGATCCGGCCCGGCTCACGGCTCTGCCGGAGGCGCACATGGTGGCGGCGTACCGATTCCTTCCCGGCCGGGTGGAATTTTGCAGGCGGAACTGGTGGGAAAAGACCTGGGACTATATGGATGCTGGGACCATAGACACCAAAGGGCTGAAGCCAAAATTCAAACTGCCGAATCCATTCCGCTTCTGCTTCGAGTGGGGTACCGCTTATGCCATCCTGGGAATCGACCAGGTGGAGCAGTCCGAATTCCGCTACTGCGGTTTCCGGGAGTACCAGAAGAAGGGGACAGACCCCGTGCGGTTCCTGGCTCTGTGCACCGCCTATCCAAGACAGGTGGAAATGCTGATGAAGGCTGGATTGAAGGAAGCGGTGGTGGACTTTGTAACACGGGGAAAACGGAACGCCGTCGCTTTTGACTGGTATGATCCGGACCCGTTTCGGGGGTTCGGCCTGAATAAAGCGGAACTGTCGGACTTTCTGTCGGGGGCCCGGGACCTGGATGTGCTGGCCGCTTACAAAAAGCTGCGCCGGACTGGCGTGAAGACCAGCTTCCGGGAGTTGTATGGACTGCGAGAGGCGCTCACCTCTATCTGGTTCGTGAGAACCGTGGACCAGATGCGCGCCGCCAAACTGAGCGTCCCACGGCTCCTCCACTATTTACGCAAGGTGCAGAAAGCGGAGCAGGGGAGGCGTAAATGGCCCAAAGACCTGTCCGTCTTTGCCGGATGGTGGTGCGACTACATCACCGCCGCCAAGGTTTTGGGGTATGACCTGAGCAATGACGTGTTCCGGCTCCCCAAGGATCTGAACCGGAAGCACGACGAGGCCACCAAAGCGGCCGCCAAAATCAAGGATGCGCGGAAAAATGCGGAACTCCGAAAAAAAGAGGCGAAACGGCTTCAGACCCTGGCCCTCCGGTATACCTACACGGATGGGCGGTGGCTGATCCGTCCGCCGCTGGGCGCGGAGGAGATCGTGGCCGAGGGGAAAGCCCTGAGAAATTGCTTGGGGGGCTACGCGGAGCGGCACGTGCGAGGCTCTACCACGATCCTGTTTTTAAGGGACCGGACAAGGCCGGGGCACTCCCTGGTGGCCATTGAGATGAATGGAAATCAGATCGTTCAGGCCCACGGGTGGGATGATGAGCGGACCAGCTGTAAGGACAATCCAAAGCGACTCAGTCCCCAGGTGCTGTACCGGGAGTTTTTGGATGGTTGGCTGGCCTGGCTGGAAGCGGGGAGCAGACGGGACAAGCGGGGCTATCCGATTCTGCCCAAGCAGACGAGTACGGAGGTGGCATAACAATGCGCAATCAATATAACCGAAAAAATATGCGCCGCTTGTCCATCCTGGTCACCGCTCAGACCCTGTACAACCTGCAAAAACTGGCGGACATGACCGGGAGCCGGAATGTGGGCCGGGTGGTGGACAAGCTCACCCGGGAGAAGATGCTGACGCTGAGGCGCGTTTGCTGCCGCCCGCCGGAGGATGCCCTATGAAGCAACCCGACAAGTCCGACCTCTGGCCGCGCCCCCAGTGGTGCAGCATCGTCTGTCCCCAGTGTGGCCGGCCGGCGGCCCGGCTGGTGTACCAGGCGCCGCTGGCCCGGTACCTGCACTACTCCAAAGCCGGAGCCTACTGGCACACAGTGGTTTTAGCAGACTTCCAAGAAACAGAGAGCGATGGGAGCGAAGAAGAAAAAGAGGCACGCAGGCATTAAGCCTGCGCGCCGTCCCGGTTGCAGAGGTCGGCCACCAGCTGCCGCATCTCCTGTTTGGAGCTTACGCTGTGGGTACGCTGAATAACGGCCTGCTTTTGGGCCGCTGACAAAGATTCAAATTGTTTCATCGCCGCTTCGTTTTGGGCCAGTGCCATACCGAAGCCCATGGGAAGGTCCATGTCCATTCTGATTCACTTCCCTTCCTTTCCTTATATTATAAGGGGGGCTAAGTTCTAGTAATTCTCCAGGTCGGCGGCCGGGATGTCGTTTTCCAAATTGTCCCGGGCCAAATCGGTGTCGATCTCCGGGTAGAGATTAGAGGGGATGGGACGCTCGTGGAAGACCTTCATCTCAGGCCCGGAGATTCCGGGGATGATGGGCCGCGCCTTAGCCTTGCCGTGCTTGGCCTTCCCCTGGATTTCCGGCACGGGAGGGGCGCTGTTGCGGGGCTGCGTGTGGGTCCACTCAGGGCGGGCCATGCCTTGCTTTGCCATAAAATCACCTCGGGATTAGGATTTCCCGGAAGCAGAAAAATACACAACAATAGGAGCGGTTAAAAGGCTTTTGTGATACAGAGGTAGATTAAAGCCGCCCTCCAACGAGGGCAGCAAAGGCACAGTCCTATTCGCTGCCGTATTTATGGAGCAGATAAAAGAAGAAAACGCCCATAAGAAAAGTGGCAGCAAAGGCAACGATTTGAAAGCTTGATGGAGAACCGCCATAGCAGTCTACTATGACGAAGAATAATTGAATCAGCGAAGAGAATACCAGCGCCCCGCACAGAAGACAAAGTATCTCCCGATTTTCCTGCACCATGCGGTACCGGTCCAATTCCCGCCGTTGGGCGGGATCGTTATAGAGAGCGTTCAATGCCTCCAACTCCGCAGTTTTTTCCTTCATTTCCTGCTCAAGCTGCTGAAAGAGCGGTGTGTCCAGAGTGCCAGGGGCGCAGCCGAGCTGGGCAATCTGCATGACGAGATCCGAGAGAGCTTCCCGTAGTTCTTCCCGGCGGTTCCATTGTTGGATGGTCATAGTATGCGCTCCTCTCTTGCGGAACAGTTTTCACTTGAATTATATCAAATACACCAGGTAAGTCAACAAAGGAGGCATCAATGGCAAAAGCAATCAAACATATCACCGCCGGGCTGCTCCACATTGAGGTCATCGGGACCATTCCGGGCCGGCCGCCGGGACGGCGGGGGCGGGCGGCCCGGAGCTGCACCACCTCGCCGGCCCAGCAATTCTATAATGATAAGTGCTCCTGGCGGGAGCTGGAACTGATGGTGGCGGGGAATTTTGGACGGCACGCCCTGGTGCTCACCCTGACCTATGACAATGCGCACCTGCCGGAGAGCAAGGCCGCGGCCAACCGGTATTTCCAAAAGTGTATCCGGAAGCTGCGGGCCGCCCGAAAGCTGCGGGGAGCGGAGCTGAAATACATCTATGTGACCGAGGGGTTCCATGAGAAGCGGGAAAACGACTGGCTGGAGGGGGACGGCTCCCTGGAGGACCGCCGCCTCCACCACCATGTGGTCATCAATACCACGGGGATCGACGATCTGGAGGAGATCCGCAGTCTGTGGCAGGGGGGAGGGTACATCCGGGCGGAGCCGCTGGACGTCCACTATTATAAGGAGCTGGCCAAGTACATGACCAAGGAGGCCCGGGAGTTTGGCCGGCCCAAGTCCGGGGAGCGGACCTGGCGGGGTTCCAGAAATTTGCAGAAGCCAACTGTGGAATACATCGAGATCCCCAGCGACAGCGTGACCCTGGCTCCGCCCTACGGCGCGGTGGACTATGAACCATTCAGTGAGAAAAATCCCTATGGATATGCGGACTGTATCGGGGCCAGGTATCTGCTCTTTCCGGAGCGGGAGCATATAGCTTATAGCTATAACCGGCCCAGGGAGCGAAAACGGAATTCACCTTAATAATTTTTGACCTTGAAACCAGTCTTAATAATTCGTCAGGGGTTGTAGAAATGGAGGCGGACCTATTGCAAAAGCAGACGGAAACGGGTAAACTGGTCGTAAAGGACGGATGGGTCATCTGTCCTAGATGCAACAGCATGAAGCTCCTGCGGCTGCCGCCGGACGGAAAGGTGAAAGCCTTTGTCTACTGCCGGCACTGCAAGAAGGAGCGATACCTGGATATTGATTTGAGCCTGAGCCAATGAGCCTGAGCCGCAGAATCCGCATACGCGGGCTGCCGGTTTGGGTTCTTTTTCTTTTGCCTAGGCCCTGGAGGTGATAGCCCATGGACTACAAAAGCAAGCGTTGGCGGCGCAAGCGAATGCGCATCCTGCGGCGAGACGGATTCCGGTGTCGGGAGTGTGGCCGGTATGGGCTAGCGGTTGACGCAACAACCGTTCACCACGCATGGCCATCGGAGGATTTCCCGGAGCTTGAGTGGGAGGACTGGAACTTGATTAGCCTGTGTAGCGGATGCCATGGTGCCATGCATGATCGAGTGAGTGGGGCTCTGACGGATTTGGGGCTTTCCTGGCGCCGGAGGGTATCCCCCCCTCCTCCTCCCCCTAGTCTTAGACCCCCAAGGGTACCAAAGGGCGGGACTTTTTCCGACGGCGGGGAAACTTGACAGGGGGGTAAATCGAAACGCAGAGCATGACGCGGGCACATGGCGCGCGCGGGTCGCGCCCGCAAACAACGCGCCCGCGCGGCAGGACCAGCGGGAGGCGATAATTTGGGCCGGGAGGCTATGATTCGGGCAGACATGGAGTCGGTCGGCCTATACAGTCCGATCTATGACGGGACGATCCGTCAACTGGCCAAAACGGAGCGGGAGCTATCCCGGGCGGAAAAAACGTGGAAGTCCGCCGGTGGGAAAATGGTGGCCGAACTGGTAAACAAGACCGGCGCAACCTACACTGCAAAGGACCCAAACTACGCTGTGGTGGATCAACTGCGGAAGGATGTCCTAGCACTTCGAACCCAGCTTGGGTTAACTCCCACCGGATTTGCCCGGGCAAAACGTGGCAAGAAAGTGATGGAGACAGAAACAGACGGCCGGCTGGAATCTCTCCTAACTGCTGCTCGGGAGCATGCAGTGGAGCACGCCGCAGAATACAGTGAACAGGTGGATGGCTACGTTTCCGGTGTCCTCTCCGGTGAGCTTCTCGTCTGCGAGGAGATCCGGCAGGCCTGCCAGCGGTACATAGATGACCTAGCCAGCGGAAAGTGGGAGTTCCGAGCAGAGCCAGCCAACGAGATCATAGCAATCATCGAAACTATGATCTGCCACCAAAAGGGGCAATTCCTAGACGCCACGCCTCTGAGAGGCACCCCTTTCTATCTGTTGCCGTACCATAAGTTCATTGTTTACAACATCATGGGCTTCTATGTCCCCGGCACCCAGGAGCGCCGCTTCAAGGAGGCCCTGGACTTTGTTCCTCGAAAAAATATCAAAACGACCTTTGCTGCAGCTCTGGCGTGGGCTCTTGCCCTATATGAGAGCTTGAGTGCCTCCACGGTTTATGTAGTGGGCGGCGCCCTAAAGCAGGCCATGCAAAGCTTTGATTTCCTACGCTATAACATCAAGCGGGAGCGGTTGACGGTCGATGACGATCCCGTGAACGGGCTGCGAATTATTGACAACAACATGGAGCATTCCATCAGCGGCGATGTGGGCGACGGTGGATATCTGTCTATCAACGCCCTGGCATCCAGCGTAGACAACCAGGATTCCTTTAATGCCAACATTGTTATCGCCGACGAGATGCATACTTACAAGTCAGCCAAGCAGTACCAGGTGCTGAAGGACGCTACAAAAAGCTACACAAACAAGCTGGTAATCGGAATCAGTTCCGGCGGCGACCTTGCGGAGGGGTTCTGCGCCCGGCGTGTGGACTACTGCCGAAAGATCCTTAATGGGACCACTAAGGGTCCGGAGGCGGACTCCATCTTTGTGTTTATCGCAGCGGCCCCCCGGGGCGAGGACGGTGAAGTTGATTATACAAATCCTAAGGTGCTGGAGTGCTGCAACCCTGGCTGGGGCCAGAGTATCCGGCCCCAGGAGATGATCAACGACGCCATGCAGGCCAAAGAGGACCCACAACTGCGGCCGGAATTTCTCCAGAAATCCCTCAACGTCTTTATTGCCTCCCTGCGGGCCTGGTTTGATATTGAGGAGTTTCGGGCCAGTGACAGCAAGTACAGCTGGACGTTGAAAGAATTGGCCCGGCTGCCCATCCATTGGTACGGTGGAAGCGATTTATCTAAGCTATACGACCTAACAGCCGCAGCTATGTTTGGTCACTACAATGGGGTTGATATCATCATTCCTCACTGCTGGTTCCCCTTAGCGGCCGCCACAGTCAAAGCCCACGAGGACAACATCCCGCTATTTGGCTGGAAAGAGGACGGCTGGCTGGACATGTCCAACGACAAAACCACCAACCACAGCGATGTGGTCCGCTGGTATAAGCACATGCGGGACGATTTAGGCTTTCGATTCCGCCGCATCGGCCACGACCGGAAATTCTGTACGGAGTATTACGTGGAAATGAAACAGGCCCATTTCTCGGTCAAAGATCAACCCCAGTTGATGACACGAAAGAGTATGGGGTTCCGGTATTTGGAAAACAGCGCCAAGCGTGGGACCCTGTACTATCTCCACGCAGAACCGTTTGAATACTGCGTGCAAAACGTCCGAGGCATCGAGAAGGCCGACGATATGGTGATGTATGAGAAACTCCAGCCGCATTTGCGTATCGATGTCTTTGACGCGGCGGTGTTTGCCTGCTGCGCCTACCTGGACGATCTGGAGCGGGTGCAGAAGGAAAAGAACTGGTTTGGAGAGGAGGCAGCCAATGGGTAAGAAAAAGAGAGCTGGAAATGCCGTCCGGGATAAGCCCGTCCAGCGGAGCGGCTCCGTTGGCTTTGTCCTGGGCTCAGATTGGGGTACGGCCTGTATGGAGGGCTATACCCGTCTATCTGACAACCCAGAAGTGCGGATGGCGGTGGGCCGGATCGCCGATCTGATCAGTTCCATGACCATCCGCCTCATGGCCAACACGGACCACGGAGACGAACGGGTGTACAATGGGCTGTCCCGGCGCCTAGATATTACGCCAAACCCCTGGATGACCCGAAAGACCTGGATGTCCGCCATCATCTGGACCCTGCTGCTGGACGGCGGTGGAAACGCAGTGGTCTTCCCACAGACCAGGAACGGCTATCTGGACGCCCTATATCCTATCGCACCCTCTCGGGTGTCCTTTGTACCAGACGGTTACGGCTATCAGATTCTGATTGGCGGGCAGATATTCTCCCCAGAAGATCTGCTTCATTTTGTAGTCAACCCCTCCACGGAGCGGCCGTGGTACGGCACTGGTTTCCGGGTGGCTCTGAAGGATGTGGTCAAAAATCTGCAGCAGGCTGGCAAAACCAAAAATGCCTTTATGTCCTCGGAATGGAAACCCTCGGTAATTATCAAGGTGGATGGCAACAGCGATGAGCTCACCAGCGAGGCGGGCCGGCGGCGGCTGTTAAACCGCTATGTGAAATCCAGCGAGGCTGGGGAGCCCTGGTTAATTCCCGCTGAGCAGATGGAAGTGGTCCAGGTCAAGCCGCTATCCCTAAACGACCTGGCTATCTCAGACAGTGTGAAACTGGACAAGCAGTCGGTGGCAGCTATCCTGGGCGTCCCACCCTATGTGGTGGGCGCCTCCGGGTACAACCAGCAGGAGTGGAACCACTTCATTTCCACCACAGTGATGCCCATCGTTCGGGGCCTGGAGCAGGAGATGACCCGCAAGCTGCTGTACTCCCCGGATATGTACATTTCGATGAATCCCTGGGCTCTGTACGCCTACGACCTGAAGGACCTGTCGGAGATCGGTTCCAACCTATTTGTCCGGGGCATGATGACTGGAAACGAGGTCCGAGGCTGGCTCCATCTGGAACCCAAGGAGGGGCTGGACGAGTTGGTAATCCTGGAAAACTACATCCCTCTGGGAATGATCGGAGACCAGAAAAAACTATTGCAGAAGGCAGGTGAAAATAATGATGTATGAGCGCCGGACTATGGTGGTTTCCAGCGGGAACTACCAGACCCGGGAAGATGGTGGTGAGCTGTATATCGAAGGTTATTTCGCCGTATTCAACTCTCCGTATGTGATCATGGACGGGGTAACAGAGATTGTGGCCCCTGGGGCCTTTTCAGATACTTTAGGAGAAGATATCCGAGCACTGATCAATCACGATACTACGCTTGTGCTGGGGCGAAACAAGGCCGGGACTCTAACCCTGCGGGAGGACTCCCACGGCCTTTGGGGGAGTATCCGCATCAACCAGGCGGACGCGGACGCCATGAATCTCTACAACCGAGTGAAGCGGGGCGATGTGGATCAGTGCAGTTTCGGCTTTATCATCCTGGCCGAGGAACGCCGGGTCCTGGAAAACGGCGATGTGCAGTACGTCATCCTCAAAGTGCGCCTGCTCGAGGTGTCCGTGGCCACATTCCCAGCTTACGAGGATACCTCTGTCTCCGCCCGAGCCCGGCAGGAGGAAAATATCCGCCAACGGGTCTTTGCTGAGAGAAAAGAAAAATTGAGAGAAAAACTGAAAGGAGCGACCAAAACATGCTGAAGACCTTGATGCTGAGAAAAAAGCTGGAGGGCTATAATGCCCGTATGGCGGAGCTGAATCAGCGCACGGCGGAGCTGGCCACCCGGGAGGGCGAGCTGGAGACTGCCATGAACGAGGCCCAGACCGAGGAGGAACTGCGCAGTGTAGAAGAACTGGTGACAGCCTTTGCGGAGGAGCAGCGATCCCACCAGGAGGCAGTATCCGCCCTCCAGGCAGAAATTGACGCTGCCACCGCGGAATTACGCTCCCTGGAATCTAAGACCCCGCCCCCGCCCTCCGGCGGTGAGTCCCGGGGCAACGCTCATACGAGAGAGGAGAGATGCATTTTGACCACCATGCAGACCAGAGCCTTCGGCTCCATGAGCGCGGAGCAGCGCTCCGACTTTATCGCCCGGGAGGACGTGAAGGAGTTCCTGACCCGATTCCGGGAGATGTTTGCCGGCGGCCAGCGGCGCAGCGTCACCGGCGCGGAGCTGCTGATTCCCACCGTGATCCTCAACCTCCTGCGGGAGAATATCGAGGACTACTCCAAGCTCCTGCGCCGGGTGCGCTTTGTCCAGGTGTCCGGTCGGGCCCGCATCCCCATCATGGGCACCATTCCCGAGGCGGTGTGGACCGAGGCCTGCGCCGCGCTGAACGAGCTGTACTTCACCATCAACGACGTGGAAGTGGACGGCTACAAGGTGGGCGGCTATGTCTCCCTGTGCAACGCCACCCTGGAGGACACCGACGGCGTCCTGCTCTCGGAACTCATCATCGGAATGGGCGCGTCCATCGGGATCGCCGCTGACAAGTCCATCCTGTTCGGTATCGGCGTGAAGATGCCCCTGGGCATCGCTACCCGGCTGGCCCAGACCACCCAGCCCTCCAACTACCCGGAGGCCGCCCGGCCCTGGGTGAACCTCTCCGCCTCCAATGTGATCACCATTCCCTCCGGCTCCACCGCCGGCCTGACCCTGTTCCAGCAGATCACTCTGGCCGCCGGCGCCGCCAAGGGCAGGTATTCCAGAGGGGCGAAGTTCTGGGCGATGAACGAGGAGGTCTACACCAAAATCCAGGTGGAGGCCATGAACATCAACGCCGCCGGCGCCATCGTCTCTGTGATGAACGGCACCATGCCCGTGGTGGGCGGCGACATCGTGGTGTTCAGCGAGGACGTCATGCCCGACAACACCATCATCGGCGGCTACGGCGACCTGTATCTCATGGTGGAGCGGGCGGGCACCTCCGTGGGATATAGCGACTTGCCTCTTTACATTCAGGATCAGACGGTGGTGAAGGGCACGGCCCGGTACGACGGCACCCCGGTAATCCCCGAGGCCTTCGTCGCTATCGGCATCGGCGTGGCGCCCACCATGACCATGCCCCTCCCGCCCGACCGGGCCAACCCCGCTGTGGCGGCTCTGCGGGCCCGGCCCATCGGCTCCCTGACCCTGAGCCCCGCTTTTGACCCCAATGAGGACACCTACACCACCACGACTACCAACACCAGTGACGTCATCAGCGCGGTGCCTACCACCGGATCCCTGGCTATCATCAAGGTCAACGGAAAGAAGGTCCAGAACGGCGCCGCCGCCACCTGGACCGATGGCGCGAACACGGTGGCCATCGCCGTGACCAATGGCGACGAGACCGTAAACTACGCGGTCTCTGTGACCAAGAGCTGAGATGGCCCCCGCTATGGATGAGGCGGCCATGCTGTCCCTCCTGAAGTTGGATCTTCAGCGGACGGGAGATCTCCCGGGAGATCCGGAGTATCTCCCGTCTCTCCTGGCGGCGGCAAAGGCAAACCTGACGCGGCAGGGGATTCAGGATGACGGAACCATGGACTATGCCCAGACTGTCATCGGGACAGCCGCATGGATCTATCGCAAGCGGATCACAGGCGAGGCGGAGCCGGCTTATGTCCGGCGATTTCGGCTGGATCTTCTGCTGGCCAGAGGGCGGGGTGAATCCACATGATCCTGGATTCCGGGGTGCTGACCATCTACGCGGTGTCCTCCACCGAGGGCACCGCGCCCCCGCCGGTGAAATGGTCGCTGAGCAAGAAGCGCACCGCGGTATTTGGAGACCGGGTTGTGGGAGCTACCCGCTACTATGCGGCGGCCAAGGCCGGCCAGCGGATCGACCGGACGGTGCGGATCTGGCGGGACCATACTATCCCTCTCTCTGTGCGGGATATTTGCCTGGTGGATGCTCTCTACTATGTGATACGCAAGATCACACCCACCACGGACGAGGACGGCCTTCTGGTAACGGACCTGGACCTAGAGGACAACGACGGGGTGATAAGGGGGTATCTAGCTGAAGATTCGAATTGATGCGCTCAGCGAAGCGGTCCAAGCAGAATTGGAACAGTATGCCGGTGAGGTGCAAGAAAATGTAGATGCGGCCGTGATCCGGGTCGCACGGCGGTGTCTGAAAAAAATCCGGAAGGATTCTCCGAAACAAAGCGGCGCATACCGGAAGGGCTGGCGCATGCAGATCGAAAAAGGCCTGCTGAGCACAGCCGCTGTCATTTATAACCGGACCAGATGGTTTTTGATCCATCTCCTGGAGGATGGACATCAAAAGGCAACCGGAGGTCGTGTTGAGGGGACCCCTCATGTCGAGCCAGCGGAGCAGCAGGCAGAGAAAGAGCTGGTGGATGAGATCACCAATGTGCTAAGGGAGCGGTGACTATGACCCACGAAGAGCTACTGGAAATTTTGGCTCCGGTGGGCATCCCATGGGCCTATCACCACTGGGAGAAACCGCCGGTGCCGCCATACGGGGTTTACCTGGACGGGCCCTACGACCCCTTTCATGCGGACAATACCAACTACTTCAACGCCCGGGAGATCCGACTGGAGATCTACGACACGGTACGGGACCCGGCGCTGGATAGGAAGGTGGAGGCGGCCCTCACTGCCGCGGATATTCCATATGAGGCAGACTTTTCCTTTTTGGAAAGCGAGGGCCTATACGAATCAATTTTTGAAATCGAGGTGTAGAAAATGGCTGATATGAAGAACAAGGTCAAGTACGGCCTGAAAAATGCTCACTACGCGCCGCTCACCGTCGACGAGGCCGGAAATGCCACGTTTGCTACCCCCATCCCCATCCCGGGGTCCGTCTCTCTGACCATGGACGCCCAGGGCGACACAGAGACGTTTTATGCCGATAACATGGCCTACTTTGTCTCGGCAGCCAACGATGGATACAGCGGCTCCTTCGAGGTTGCCATCATTCCGGACAGCTTCCGGCAGGATATCCTCAACGAAACCCTTGACGAGCAGGCCCAGATCCTGGTGGAGAACATTAACAACCAGACCAATCCCTTTGCCCTCCTCTTTGAGTTCCAGGGCGATAAGCGGGCCATCCGCCATGTGCTCTACAACTGCACCTGCGGGCGGCCCAGCGTGACCGGCTCCACCACGACCAACACCAAAACGCCAACCACTGAAACCATGAATTTTACTGGAGCACCGCTGGCCAACGGAAACGTCAAGGCCAAGACCACGGCGGACACCCCTGCAGCGCAGTACAACAGCTGGTACTCTGCCGTCTGGCAGCCGCTGGGCGAGCTGGCGGTGGTCAGCGCCGCCGGTGAGAGCGCTGGAAAGACAGTGCTGACAGTGACGCCTGCTCTGGGGGCCGGCCACAGCTATAAAACCAAGACCGGTGCGACTGTGGCGCTTCCGGCCTATGGAGAGACCGTGGGCTCAGACTGGACGGAATGGGACGGCACAGAGGCCATCAGCGCCACGAACGGCCAGCAGATCGCGGTGGTAGAGGTGGACGCATCTGGTAAGGCGGTGGCCGGCGGGACTGCGGCAGTAGTCGCCAGTGAGGGCTGACCATGACCAAAACGATTGAGATCGACGGGAAAGCGGTCACCTTCCGGGCCACAGCGGCCATCCCCCGGCTCTACCGGATCAAGTTTGGACGGGACATCCTCCAGGATATGACGGCGCTCAAGTCGGCCATGGAGGCGGCAGAGCGGGGTGAGGGCCCTATCCCTCCCAAGTTTCTGCAAATTTTTGAGGACGTCTCCTATCTCATGGCCAAGCACGCCGACCCGAACATGGAGGCTAAAAGTCCGGAGGAGTGGCTGGACGGTTTCAACACGTTTTCTATTTACGCTGTTTTCCCGGAGCTCTTTGAGCTCTGGACCGCCAACAATGCCATCCTGTCAGTTGCTAAAAAAAAACACGATCCATCGACCGGGAGATGACCACCGCTCTGTTCCTCCTGCGCGTGGCCCAGCTGGGTATTCCAATCCGAGATCTCGAACTTATGACCATCGGCATGGTCACCGACATGATGATCGAGGCCGAAAACGACACGGCGGAATATCCCCAGCTGGCCGCGCAGGAGGACTTTGATAAGTTTTAAGGAGGTGCTGATTTGGCAAACCGAATCAAAGGCATCACCATTGAGATCGGCGGCGACACCACCAAACTGGACAAGGCACTCTCCGGGACAAATAAGACGCTCCGCGACACCCAGACACAGTTGAAGGATGTGGAGCGCCTCCTAAAATTGGACCCCGGAAACACGGAGCTGCTGGCCCAAAAGCAGCGGCTGCTTGCCCAGTCCGTGGAGACCACCACCCAGAAACTGGACACTCTGCGCAAGGCCGCTGAGAACGCCGACAAGGCCTTGGAGCGGGGGACCGCATACCAGAACGCCTACGACCCCTTGAAGCGGGAATTGGACGGCGTGAGCGCCTCCCTGCGGGGCTTGGAGAGTAATGCCGAAAGCATGCGGCAGAAGCTGGCGGACGGTGAGATTTCCACCGCGCAGTATGATAAATTCACACAAAAGCTGGACGATACCCGGAAGCGGGCCAACGAGCTCGAACAGGCCATCGAGGCGGTAAACAAAGAGTTTGCGGGGGCCAAGATCGATCAAAAACAATTTGATGCGATTCAGCGAGAGTTAGCGGAGACTGAAACAGCTGCAGAAAATGCTCAAAAGAAATTTGAGGACTTCAGAATTTCCGCCGAAAAATTCAGTGCCTCGGCGAGCACCCTGTCTGCTGGCGCTGGAAAAGTTCGAGATGCTACTCAGGGAATCTCCACCGCAGCGACTGGGATTCTCACCGCCGCGGCGGCAACGGTGCCTGCTACGGAAGAATTGCGCAACAGCATGGCGGTTTTAGAAACTAACGCAGCCAATGCTGGCGTTCCTTTTACCGAAGCGGAGAGCGCTATGAAAAACTTTATAGTGGTTTCTGGAGAACTGGACAGCAGCTTGGAGGCAACCTCAAACCTTTTACAGGCCGGATTCACGGAAAGCAATCTCCAGGCGGCAGTAGAAAATTTGGCTGGCGCATATTTAAGATTTCCTGATACCCTTAAAATCGAAAGTCTGGCAGACAGTTTGCAGGAAACGTTGGCTACCGGGGAAGCTACCGGACAGTTTGGGGAACTCCTTGACCGGCTTGGTATCGGCGCTGAAAATTTCTCCAATCAACTTGCGCTCATTCCCGACGCTGTTGGACGCCAGAATGTGATCCTCAGTACTCTGGCTCACGAGGGACTGGCTGAAACTTATCAGGCCTGGCAGCAAAACAGCAAAGAAATTATAAAGAGCCGTACTGCCAGCTATGAGTTCCAAATGGATATGGCGGAACTGGCAGAAACGGTTCAACCGTTTCTTACATCCATTGTAGAGCTTGGCACTGGGATTTTGGATTTCTTTAACCGGCTACCTCCCAGTGTTCAATCTGCTATCGGCGTGTTTCTGGTTTTAATCGCCGCAATTAGTCCGATTGCTGGCATTATTTCCGCTGTTGCGGTAGCGGCGGGAACCGCCGGAGTAGCAATGTCCACTTGGCTACCCATTATCCTAGCGGTAACCGCAGCGCTTGTGGCATTAGCTGCAATCATTGGTGCGGTAACTGGGGGAGGTAGCAGCGGAAAAAGAAATGAACGTGGCGATGGTTTCCAACCCCGATCAACGCCCAGTCCGGACGCTTACTCTGGATTTCCGGGATTTGCCTCCGGCGGCCTGATTCCTCCAAACAACCCATTCCTGGCCGTGTTGGGCGACAATCGGAGCGAGCCAGAGGTAGTCTCTCCTGTGTCCACCATCGAAGAGGCCGTTGCCCGCGCCATGTCCAGCCAGCCCAGAAATTCGGGCGGGATACAGAGTACCCGGCCGCTGGTTGTGAATCTCATTCTGGGTGGGCAGCGTTTTGCCAGGGCAATCGTCCCCTATATCAACGCAGAAACCACGCGAGCCGGGGTCAATATCGTTAAGAAATGAGGGGATGAGCTTATGCCGTTTTTGGCGCAGCAGTTGAATATGGACGGAACTACCTATCGGGTGAGGATTGTATACGACACGTTGATCCGCTCTTTTGAGCTTCTGGAAGGCGTCAACGCCGGGGAAATGCTCTCCGGTCGACATGAGCGGGATCTGCTAGGTACCGGCTACACCTATCAAATGCAGGTAGAGCCGGACCCGCGCTATCCCACAGATTACGACGCGTTCTTCGAGGCCATCAGCGCACCGGTAGACAGTCACACCATCATCATGCCATACGGACAGACCACCATCACCTATGAGGCCATGGTGGAAAGCGGGCAGGACACCTATCGGGGAATTGTAGGGGGCCGAACCAAGTGGCGGGGCCTGACTGTCCAATACCGGTATATCGAGCCCCAGCGGGTACCAGAGACCAGTTAGGAGAGACTATGGCAAATCAGATCATATACCGCAGCTGGACGTTTTCCGGGAATCAAATTCGGGATGGGAATCCCTATGATGAAATCTCGCTGCCCAGCTCCGCACTGGGCAGCAGCACGATCCAGGTGACCATAAAGTGCGCAGACCCGTCTATCACCAATTTTCAGAGAAATGAGCCCTTGATTTACCGGCGGGACGGCCGCATGCCGGTGCTCTATTATGTCCAGTCGATCCAGCGGGTAGGACCAAAATTGTATGCCATCAGCGGGACGTCTAAGGTTGGCCTTCTGGAGCAGCTCCCGCACAAAGGGGGAATCTATGCCGGGCAGACAGTTGCAACGATTGTCCGGGATATCTGCGGGCCTTTTCCTGTATACATCAAATCCAACTTAGCTGATATGGAGCTCTATGGCTGGCTGCCATATGCCAAGCCACCGGACCGGTCCGCCCGGGACAATCTGGCTCAGGTGCTGTTTGCCATCGGCGCCTACCTCGGCGTGGATCAGGATGGCACCTTCCGTGTGGAGCCGTTGTGGCCGGGCGTATCCAGCGCCATTCCAGGCGACCGTATTTATAACGACGCAACAGTCCAGTACAATGCGGCGGTTACGGCAGTAACCGTGACCGCTCACCAATATCAGCAGGGTGCTGAAACGGACCGCACGACTCTCTTTGAGGGGACAGCGTCCGCTGGTACGCTGGTGGTTTTCGATGAGCCTATGGCGGAGCTGCAGGCGACGGGATTTGCTGTCCAGGAGAGCGGAGCAAATTATGCTGTGTTGACAGCCGGAACCGGCACCTTGACCGGGATACCATACCTCCACCTGACCAATGACTTTACAAGGGCCATAGCAGATACCCCTGTCGATAACATCGTCACCGTCACAGACGCCACATTGGTGTCAATCACAAACGCTTCTGCGGTTGCGGACCGCATGCAGGCGTACTACGCATGCACAAAAACTATCTCTGCACCTGTTATAGCTCTTACGGAGCGGCCCGGCTATGTGATCAATGTGCTGGATCCATATGATCAGCAGATGGTCACCGCTACTCTCGCCTCCGCAGATATTACGCTTTCGAGGACTTTGCGGGCGGAGGAAAACCTGCTGGTGGGCTTCACGCCGCCCTCCAGCGGGGAAATCTCCTATGAAACCAAACGGGAAGTTCTCACCGGGGGAGGTAACTGGAAGCGGCCGGACGGTGTGACCACTGTGACATACATCCTCATCAGCGGCGCCCAGGGAGGCTATGCGGGCAACTCGGGCGGCCCGGGCGGGGACTATGATCATTTCCTGTACTCCACTGGTTGGCGTACCGAGTTCGGATACCGGTACGGTGAAGCAGGTCCCGGAGGCGACGGCGGGCAGCCAGGCCAGGGCGGGAGAATCCTCCAGGGTGAGTTAGATGTTTCAGATCTCCAAACAGTGGCCTACCAGTGCGGCCAAGGCGGCACTGGCGCACCCTCCGGCAGTACCGGTGCAGGCAGTATGGGCAGCGATACCACGTTTGGCCCTGCCAGTTCTGCAGCTGGAGCTACGTCGGAAGACGGATATACCGATCCTATTACCGGAGACACCTACGCCATCTCTGGCCGGACAGGCATTGCGGGCGGGGCCTCCGCCGGAAAAATCCCAAATCAATCTCCTGCGGCGGATAACATCCTCCAATTTCAGCCTGCCCCGAACATCTCCGCCTGGGACGGGACAGTATATAACGGCGGCAACACTCCGAGCAGCGGAGACGAGATTGCTACCCATACCGCCGAACCCAATAATGATGTGCTTGGCATCGTCTCCGCCGCACTGGGCTCCGGCGCGGCGGTGGGCAGCAACGGAACCAACAGCACCACTTACGGCACCATCACAACCGGCAGTCGGCTTACCGTCACAGCAGCGGACGGATTGGCTGGAGCCAATGCATCTCCGCCTGCTAAAGCGGACCTTACTATGGGCGGTGACGGCGGCAACGGCGGAGGAGGCGGAAGCCCGGCAGGATTGTGCGGGATTAGCTATGAGCCCGACAGCGGGGTCTCTACGTCTATTGAGCCCGGCACACCGGGACCGGGAGGCCAGGGCAGCCCGGGAGGACAGGGAGGCGACGGGATTATTATCCTGTATTACTCCGTACCCATTATTCAAGCGGCGGGGCCTCTGGTAACAAAGACACCCAAATGGTTTAATGATAAGTTCGGCCGACGCTTTATTGTGTGAGGTGAGAAAATGATAACAGAGGAACGACTGGCGGCCCTGGAAGCTCAGATGGCCGCCCTCGTGGAACCGCCCACCGAATACTATACCAGCCGTTACAGCGGTGAGGAGATCGACAAGGGAGTCGATGGGGCTTTGCAGCTGGGCGGAGCCTCCACGCCCCAGGGGGCCATTGCGGCGCTGGGAGCGGGGGTGCGGCCGAAACTCAATGACAACCCGTTTTTTCTCGTTAACCAGAGAGGACAGAGCAGTTATACGGGACCAGGTTATGGGCCGGATAGATGGATGGTGACGGGTCAACACAAGTTGGATATGTTGGATGGAGGCGGCGTAAAGCTGACCATCGCATCCGGCTCTAACACCAATCAGATGATACAGCAATACCTCGAGCCGGAAATTTTTGAGCAGCTCAACGGCAAGCGGGTGACATTGGCTGTAATTGTCACGGGAAATTCGATGTCCCTGCCTACTTATTTCAGGGTTGGAAACGTCGCATACGGTAATATTCCGGCAGGGCAAACGGGTCTGTTTTTCGCCACCGCGACCATTAACTACAATACGGGTCAAAATTATATTGGACTCCAATGCTCTGATCGTGCGAATCAAAATGGACAAAGTATTTCGCTGCGGGCGTTTACTATGGAGGAAGGGTCCATTCAAACCCTCGGCTATCAAGACAGTTCTGGCGTTTTGCAGTTGCTGGAGCGGCCGGACCCAGTGGAACTTCTTAAATGTAGGCGTTATCAACAAGTGATTCTGCCAGAGGCTAATAGAACCACTGTTTTTGTTGGAACCGGAGTATTTACAACAAACTCAAGAGCGCGGATTTTTGTTCCCTATCCTGTGCCATTGAGAACACGTCCCAGCCTCTCTTTTAACGGCAATTTCGCTGTGACAGATGGTTCGTCTCCATATACGGTGTCAGCTATAAATTTGGAGTATTCGTCTGTTAACGGAGCTACTATCCTAGCAGATACTAATGCTGCATCAGCAATCGGTCATCCTGCAATGCTACGTATTGATAGTGACGCGACTGGTCGCTTTATTTTTGACGCGAATTTGTAGTGAGGTACACACTATGGATACATACATCGTATACATCCGCACCGACTCCTCCAACCGCGTCCTGGAGATCAACTCCAGCGCCTTTTTGGCCGACACGGAGGGCTGGACGCAGATCGACGAGGGCTGGGGCGACCGCTACCACCACGCCCAGGGCAACTACCTGGACGGTCCCCTGTATACCGAGGACGGCATCCCTCGGTACAAACTGGACCGGGGCCGGGTGGTGGAGCGCACCGAGGAGGAGATCTCCGCCGACCTGGCGGCTATGCCCGCGCCGGAGCCTGGTCCTCAGGAGCAGATGCAGGCGGCGGTCCGCCTGGCCCGGATGCAGGCCCAGAGCCTCCCGGACGCCCAGGCGCTGGAGGTCCCGGAGCTGTACGACCTGTGGGCTGCGGATACGGCTTACACGGAGCAGTACATTGTCCGCCGCCCAGGCGGCCAGCTGTACCGCTGTCAGCAGGCCCACACCAACCAGACAGGCTGGGAGCCGGAAAACACCCCGGCCATGTGGGCGGCGATCAACCGGAGCAACGCCGGGACCCTGGAGGATCCCATTCCGGCGGCACGGGGCATGGAGTACCAGTACGGCCTGTACTACCTGGACCCGGAGGACAGTCACACATACCGGTGCGCCCGCACCGGCGAGGCAGAGGGCGGGACCGTGATCCTGCAATATCTCCCACACGAGCTGGTGGGACAGTATTTTGAGGAGGCGACAGTATGACAGATCATATCAACGGAATCAAAATGGCGGTGGCCGCAATCGCCGGGGCCCTCACCGGCCTGTGGGGCTGGATGGGCTGGCTGGTGGTGGGCTGGATCATCTGCATGGTGCTGGACTACATCACCGGCTCCGCCGCGGCGGCCAAGGGCGGGGCCTGGAGCTCCGCCAAGGCCCGGGAGGGCATCTGGCACAAAACCGGGATGATCGTGGTGGTGATCGTGGCCGCCGGCGCGGATCTGCTGTTGGCCACGGTGCTGGCCCACTTGCCAGTAATCCAGCTCCCAGTGGAGTTCTCGGGGCTGATCTGCCCGGTGGTGCTGGTGTGGTACATCATCACGGAGCTGGGCAGCATGGCCGAGAATGCGGCGGAGATGGGCGCTCCGGTGCCCTCCTGGCTGCTCTCTCTGCTGGAGGTGGCCCAGGACGCGGTGGACAGTGCGGGGAACAAATTGGACGGAGACGGCAGTGAGGGACGAGGAGAGGACAAGGCGGATTCCGCCAGTGAGAGAGAATGAGGCTCCGAAAACAGATCCTGACCCATAATAACTGCTACACGGTGGGGCGGACTATCCGCCCCGCCGGGATTATGATTCACAGCACTGGGGCAAATAACCCCAAGGTCTCCCGGTATGTACCGGGGGACTCTGTGCTGGGTTACAACACCGGCGGCAACCACTGGGACCAGACCAACGCCCAGTGGAAGGAGAAATTTGGGGAGCCGCTGGACCGCTGTGTCCATGCCTTCATCGGAAACTGGGCGGACGGAAAGGTAGGTGCGGTGCAGACCCTGCCCTGGAACCGGCGGGCGTGGCACTGCGGGAAAGGGCACAAGGGAACAGCCAATGACACGCACGTTGCCGTCGAGATCTGCGAGGACGGTCTGACGGACGCCAGCTATTTTTCGGCGGTGTACCAGGAGGCCGTGGAGCTGACCGCCTACCTGTGCAGGACCTATGGTCTGGATCCGCAGGCGGACGGCGTGGTGATTTGCCACAGTGAGGGCTACCGGCGGGGAATCGCCAGCAACCACGCAGACGTGACCCACTGGTGGCCCCGGTTCGGGGTGACCATGGACAACTTCCGGGCGGACGTGGCCCGGGAAATGCAGGGAGGTGAGGATTTGACCGAGGAACAGGTGCGGACCATCGTCCGGGAGGAGCTGGCCGCCCAGGAGGCCAAGCGCAACCATGCGGAGGCCAGCGGCTGGGCCGTAGAGTACATCCAGCGGGCCATCCAGGCCGGGATCCTGACCGGCGTGGACGACGGCAAGGGTGGGCTGACCATCGCCAGTCCGCAGGGGCCCGCTATCCGCCAGGAGATGGCTGCCATGGGGGTGGCCATCCTGGAGGCGGTCAAAAAGGAACTGGGCAGCTGAAATCTGGCAGACAGACCGGGGAAGCACGATTGTGCCTCCCCGGTCTATTGCTCTTATCTCTAAGGATGATATGTATAGCCCCACTCGTAGGTCATCAGGAACACAAAATCCGCAGCCGCACCCAGCAGGCGGTAGTCGTGGCCCTCGTACAGGTCTCCATGTTGGTCGGCGGAGGTCTTGGGGACCAGGGCTGCAAAGACCGGGAGGCCCAGGGGGGACAGGCTTTCACGCATGCGGGCGATGAAGGCGGCGTAGGCCGCGGCGTCCTCCGGGTAGATGAACTCGAAGTCCACGTCCAGCCACCGGTACCCCTTCTGCTGAATGGTCTCCAGCAGGCTGGCCGCCAGGCGGTTCTGCACCGCCCCGTCGGTGAGGACAGTGTGGGCCAGCTCGTTGGAGAAGGTGCCCTCCTGAGTGAGGGTGGACAGGTGAAGCAGGGGCCGTACCCGCATGGACTTGGCCGCGTCGATGAGGGCCTGGTCGTCCAAGGGGACAAGTCCGCCCTGGGGGGTGATGCCGTAGGTGAAGGGGGCCATGGTGGTGAGGAAGGGGAGAGTCTGGCGCAGAAGGGCCGGGTCGATCTCCGGGTAGGCGTAGCCGCCCACCGAGAGGGAGCCCTCCTTCTCCTGCTGGAAGGAGAGGACCAGCTCCTGGCCGGTGAGGGCGGTTTCCCCGCCCTCCAGCTGGGGGTTGTTCCGCAGAAGCTGGCGCAGGGAGATCCCGCCCCGCTGGGCGGCCTGGGCCAGGGTCTCCCCCGGCTGGAGGATCAGGGTCTCCTGGGGGTACTGGACCACCAGCGCCTGCCCCACCGCCAGCCGGCCGGGGTCCGGGGGCCGGTTATCCAGCAGCAGGCGGGACATGGGGACCCCGTACTGCTGGGCGATCCGGTAGAGGGTGTCCCCGGGCTGCACCACATGAATGTCCATGGCATGCCTCCTCAGCCGTTTAGGGTGACGAAGTCGTCTTTGGCGTAGCCGATGGTCCCCTTGTAGTTGACCAGGTACCAGCCGCCGGAGTGATTGAGGATGGCAAGGGGGGCGCCGTCCGGGGCCTGGGCCAGGATGGAGGCGTTCAGATTAGGGCGGGCGCGGATGTTCAGCACCCCCCAGTCCACATCCACCCGACCGGATCGGATGGGCTCCGGGGCCAGGAAGGGGATGTCGAAGAAGTCGGTGAGGGACATGACCAGATTCCGGGCTACCGCATCCAGATTCTCCTTGATCCAGTTGGCGTCCTCCAGGTTGTCGTGGTAGCCCAGCTCCAGAAAGGCGGAGGGGGCCCGCACCCGGCGCACCTCCCCGATGGTGGTGGTTCCCTGGGCCCGCACCAGGTTGGGCAGGGGGTAGATTGCTTTTAAATTGTTGGCGATGATGGTGGAGGCCCGCTGGCCGGGCTGGCTGGTGGGGTAGTAGAAGACGATAATCCCCCGCACCTGGCCGTATTTTCCCTCCGGGGCGGCGTTGGAGTGGAGGGCCAGATGCAGGTCGTAGTCCCCCACGTTGGAGGCGGCGATGGAGGATGCTGCGGTCATGTCCGGGGTGTTCCGGGTGTACCGGATGCCGGAGGCGTCCAGATAGGGGACCATTTTGTCCGCCAGCAGGTTCATGTACTCCTCCTCGGTGCCGCCGTTGACGTAGTAGTTGCCCTCCTGGGTGGAGGGGGAGAGATAGATGATGGGCATAGGGCGTTACCTCCTGTTTTTTCCCATCCTATGCGGGGGCGGGAGGGGAGGTGATTTTCCCCGGCTCCAAAGCCTTTTGCCGCCCCCCGGCGGAAAATTTTCCTCAAAAATGGAACCTCACCGCAACCGGCCGCTTCCGTTTCCGTCTGAATGGTTGAAGGGAAGATTCCCGTATTTGGACCGGAAGAAAGGAGCGAAGCGAGATGAAACGAGCAGTGACCATGTGGCTGGCGGCTCTGCTGGCCCTCTCCCTCACCGCATGCGGCGGGGGAGCCAGCGGAGGAGGGGAGGCCGATGCCTCCAGCAGCGCCGGAGGAGGGGAGAGCCTCTCCTTCTCCGCCGAGGAGTCCCAGAACAGCGTCCCCGCCGAGCCGGGCGCGGCAGATGGGGAGGAGGTCTCTTCCCAGGCGGGGCAGAACGCCAAGCTGATCCGCCGTGCGGAGCTGGAGATCCAGACCGAGACCTTTGACACGGCGGCGGCCTCCCTGGAGGCGCCGGGGGGCGGAGGCCTGCTTGGT
>OBYM01000351.1_pt1 | contig 26736 bp, 27 predicted proteins | sample 1538191 | NCBI WGS metagenome assembly OBYM01 (sample SAMEA2580165, study PRJEB22360) | human gut metagenome | biome: human gut; feature: human-associated habitat; material: faeces | place: Denmark | collected 2008/2010 | reverse complement strand
TGTGTATGCCTTGGTGCTTGTCCAGTTTTTCCCGCCAACCCCCGCCAATGGCCACCACGGGAATCTCAACGGCTTCGCAAATGGCTTTCAGGCCGGCAGGGGTCAGAGTCTGCACGCCCTCCTTGGTGGAAGAGCCAAACACCGCCCCGCAGCCCAGATAGTCGGCCCCAGCGTTTTGTGCTTGCAAAGCTTCTTGCGGATTGTGGGCGCTGACGCCGATGATTTTATTCAGCCCCAGCAGCTGGCGAGCTTTTTCATAGGCCATATCTTCCTGGCCAATATGCACGCCGTCGGCCCCGACTTCCAGCGCCAGCTGCACGTCGTCGTTAATAATCAGCGGCACGCCGAATCGGCGGAACAGGGGAAGAATCCCCCGTGCCTGCTGCAAAAACTGCTCCCTGGGCAGTTCTTTCTCCCGCAGCTGCACCATGGTCACACCGCCTTTCAGGGCGCTTTCCACCTGCTGCGTCAGGGTTTCGCCGGGCTTTAGCCATCCCCGGTCGGTAACGGCATATAAAAGAAGCTGGTTTCCAGAAAAATACAATGGGATCCCCTCCAATATACAAATATCAAAAAAAGCCCCGCAGCCCTTTTCAAAAGGCTCTGCGGGGTATACGGGCTTTTTTGATTATACACGTTCCCTGCTTTTTTTGCAAGCAGAGAAGACCATCAACCGGCATGCTGGGGCAAAGGCCCTTTCAGCCAGAAAACCGTATCTCTCAAGGTCTGGCGCAAGTCCCTTGGCCGGTATCCCAGTTCAGCTGTGGCCTTATCGTGGGAAAAACGGTCATTACTTCGCAGGGTATACAGGTTGAAAAGGGAAAACAGGGGCCGCTGTTTTTTTCGTTTTGCCTGCCACTGAATCAGGGGCACGGCGCTTTTGGCCATCCACATGGGCAGCACCGGCAGCTTTCTTCCACCAGCAATCCCGCGCAGCATAGAAAGAATGTCCCGCAGCTCATAGTGGCGGTTGGAAAGGATATAGCATTCTCCCTTGCGGCCTTTTTCCGCTGCCAGCAAACAGCCTCGGGCAACATCCCGCACATCCACAAAGTCGTATCCACCGGTCACACAGGCTGGAAGCTTTCCCCGGATATAATCGCTCACCATTTGTACCAGATGGTTTCCAGAAGAGTCGAAGGGACCCAATATGCCGGAAGGATGAACCACTACAGCATCCAGACCTTCGCTGGCGGCATCCAACACCAGCTGTGTCGCTTCGGCCTTGGTTTTGGCATAACCGCCCACCACTTGCTCCGGAGAAAAATGTTTCACTTCGGTCAGGACAGCCGTTTTATCTGTTTCGGGAATGGCATGTACCGAGCTGACATAGACAAGCCGCCGTACCGCATATTCCCGGCACAGGGCAATCAGGTTCCGGGTGCCGCCCACATTCACATCATAGAGCAGGGGGGACACGTTTTCCGAAATATCCACAATCCCGGCCGTGTGGATTACCAAGACTTCAGCGTTCTCAATATCAGTAAACATAGGCCGCATAGATTCTATATCCCGAACATCTCCATAATAACAGCGAGTATTTTCATATTTTTTCATGGTCTGCCCAGGGAGGACAAGCCCCCGAACCTGTATATCACAATCCCGCAACAGACGAAGAAGCGTACTTCCCAAATGGCCGTTTGCGCCTGTAACAATCACGATTTTTTTCATAGAGGCTTCCTCCTTTCAGAGCCGATTGAACTATTTTCTTTATCAATCTTAGTATAACGGCTGTACATTTCTTAAATATAATCTGTTTATGAACAATCATCACAACCGGTTTTCAAAATCAGATATTTGCTTCCCCAAAAGCGGCACATAGAGGCGAAAAAAGGCGCTGGAAAGGGACCTCTCACCAGCGCCTAAAAAGATTTATTCTTACTCATTCTCTGCCATCATAAAACAGCAGAACATTTTCCGGTGCGACTCCCAGCTCTGCCGGGAACACGGCCGGTTTTTTCTCTTTAGGAATCCGCCACCAAACCGAGGGAGTCCCTTCTTTTTGGGAAGGGAAACGGAACTGCAAAATCCATTCAAAGGGCTCCTCCACTTGATTCACAGGAAGAACCGGCAGGCGATTTTTCCGGGCATTTGGGTGGAAATAATGGGCCCGAATTCCAACGCCAGTCAGCCCTTCCTCCACCGCATCCGCACAGGAAAGCGAAACGCCCCAGTCCTTCACCCAAACCGTGTGGCCGTCCACCTTTTCGGCAGCGGCCAAATTTTTGCAGCCGGTTAAATGGGCGGCATAGCTGCTTTTCGGGTCGGCAAAAACTTCTTTGGTTTTGCCGCTGCGGACGATTTTCCCGTCATGCATCAGCAAAAGGGAGGTACACATATGATAGGCTTCGTCGCGGCTGTGGGTTACCAAAAGGGAAGGAAGCTGCATTTTTTGCAGCAGCTCCAGCATGTCCAATTGCAGCTGGTCCCGCAAATGGCTGTCCAAAGCGGAAAAGGGCTCGTCCAGCAGCAAAAACCGGGGTTTCGAAAGCAAAATCCTTCCCAGCGCCGCCCGCTGTGCCTGCCCGCCGGAAAGCTGAGCCGGCCGGTGCTGCAAAAGCCCTTCCAAATGCAAAAGGGCAGCCGCTTCTTCCAAAGCCTTTTCCCGGTTTGCCCGATTTTTTTCCCAAAACAGCCCGGCCAGCAAATTCTGCCGCACGGTCATGTTGGGGAAGAGGGCATAGCTCTGGAACAGATAGCCCACCTTCCTTTTTTGGGGCGGGAGGTTGATTCTTTTTTTGCTGTCAAAAAGGGTTTCGCCGTCCAGAATGATGCAGCCCCTGTCCGGCTTTTCAATTCCGGCAATGCACCGCAGGGTCATGCTTTTCCCGCAGCCGGAAGCGCCCAGCAGCCCGGTAACATCCCCGTCTGTTTCAAACCTTGCCCGCAGGCAAAAGCGTCCAAAATTTTTTTCAATATCCACAAACAGCTTCAACGGACGCGCCTCCTCTGCCGTTTTTCCAAAAAGTTAACCGCCAGCAGCACCGCCGCCGAAATTGCCACGTTAATCATCACCCAATAAAAGGCCAGTTCATCATTGTTGGTGCGCCACAGCTGATAGACTGTGGTAGAAATGGTGGCGGTTTTTCCCGGGGTATAGCCCGCTATCATGCTGGTTGCGCCATATTCCCCCAGCGCCCGGGCAAAGGCCAAAACCGTCCCGGCCAAAATTCCCTGCCGGCAGGCGGGCAGGCGCACCCGCCAAAAAATATACCATCCGGGAAGCCCCAGCGTGCGCCCGGCGTCGGAGAGGTTTTCGTCAAAGCTTTCAAACGCGCCCCTTGCCGTGCGGTACATGAGCGGGAAGGCCACCACGATGGAAGCAAAAACAGCGGAATACCAAACCATCACCAGCCGGATGTCAAACACCTGCTGGAACCATTGCCCCAGCGGCCGGTTGTTGCCAAGCAACACCAGCAAAAAATATCCCACTACCGTGGGCGGAAGTACCAAGGGAAGGGTGAGCACAACATCCAGCAGGCCTTTTAACAGCCTTGGCAGCTTTGCCACATAGTAGGCACAAAAAATCCCGGTAAAAAACACCACCACCGTGGCAATGGCCGCAACCCGCAGGGAGTTAAAAAGAGGGAACCAGTCCATAGCTATGTAATCCTTTCCCGAATATCAGGCTGCCGGAAGGAAAGTGAATCCGACTTTTTCAAAAACCTCTTTGGCTTTTTCCCCCTGCAAAAAGGCGAGGAATTCCGCGGCTTCCCCGGCATGAGGGGCATTTTTCAGCACCGCCGCCAGATAGAGCACCTGGCTGCACAGGGAGGCATCTGCTGTTTCGGCCACTTCCAGCTTTGCACTATAGGCGTCGGTTGCATATACAATCCCGCAGTCCACCGAGTTTTCCTTAATTTGAGTGGTCACTTCTTTCACATTGGAGCCATAGGTAATTTTCCCGCTGCTTTCCAGCCCGTCCAGCAGTCCAAGAGCCGTCAAAATTTCCATGGAATAAGCCCCAACCGGTACGTCGTCGTTACCAAGGGCAATCAGCTGGCATTTACCCGTCCCAATGTCTGCAAAGGAATGGATGTCCGCCGGGTTGCCGTCGGGCACTGCCAGTACCACCTTATTTTCCAGCAAGTCCAAGCGGGAGTCGCTGTCAATCAGGCTTTGCTCTTCCAAAGCATCCATTTGCTTTTGGGCGGCAGAGAGGAACAAGTCACACTCGGCGCCTTCTTCAATCTGGGTTTGCAGGGTACCGGAAGAGTCAAAGTTAAAGGAGAAGGTAATGCCGGGGTGCTCTGCCTCATAGGTTTTTGCCAGCTCTTCCAGGGTTTCGGTGAGGGAGGCGGCAGCAAACACTGTCAGCTCTGCTTCTTCCTTTGAATCAGAACTGCCTGTGCTTTCCGTCTCCTGTTGGAAAGCCCCCGAAGACGAGCCGGCGGGCGCGGCGCTGCATGCCGTGAGAACAGCGGTCAGCAGCAGGGCGCACAGGGTTTTTAACAGGTTTTTCATTTGAGAAAAACTCCTTTCGTGCCCATGTTTCAGGGCAATATTTATGGAAAACATGTGGATTTACACATGCTCCAACCAAAAGAAATTTTCACCTTGCGCAGTTTTCCACAGTCCCCCGCAGCAGCCCCAGCCCATGGGGAATGGTGTCGAGAAAAACGTCCAGGCTTTCCTCCACGGCTTTGGGGCTTCCGGGAAGGTTGATAATGAGCGTTTTTCCCCGGATGACCGAAACCCCTCGGGACAGCATGGCCCGGGGCGTAATTTGCAGGCTGGCGGCCCGAATGGCTTCCGCGATGCCGGGGGCAAGGCGGTCGGCAACTGTCAGCGTTGCCTCCGGGGTACAGTCCCTTTGGGAAAAACCGGTGCCGCCGGTAGTCAAAATCAAATCGGGGCGGCGCTGGTCGCACAGGCGCACAAGTTCCTTTTGCAAAAGGGCTTTTTCGTCAGGCAGCAGCAGCGCCTCAATCACCTGATATCCGGCTTCCTCCAGCCTTTTCACCAGCAGCGGGCCGCTTTTGTCTTCCCGTTCCCCAGCAGCGCCCTTGTCGGAAAGGGTAATCACCGCTGCCTGCCAGGGCATCGGCTCCTTTCGCTGCAAAAGGGAAATTTCATCCCCCACATGGATTTCCCCGCCTGCAATCACCCGGGCAAACACGCCTTCCCTGGGCATAATGCAGTCGCCCATAGCCTGATAAATGGGGCAGTGGTTGTGGCATTCCTTGCCAATCTGGGTCATTTCCAGCACGACGTCTCCGCACTGCAAAAGGGAGCCAACCGGCAGGGCGGCAAAGTCAAATCCCTCTCCCACCAGGTTTTCGCCAAAGTCCCCAAACGAAACCGCCGCGCCTTTTTTTCGGAAAGCTTCTATTTTTTCAAAGCTTAAAAGGCTCACCTGCCTGTGCCAGTTCCCTCCGTGAGCATCCCCAACAATGCCCCATTCCGGCGTTAGTTTGGCACAGGGCACCGGCTTTTTCTGAGTCCCTCTTTTTTGAGAAATGCACACCGCCATAATTTTACCCAAAGCGTTATCCTCCAATCTGATACATGGTACGGGTCTCCATTTTACCTTCCGGCTGCAAAAAGCAGTGGGAAGCAGGTTTTTCAAAAATGGCCCGCCCCATGGCTTCCATAATCTCATCATCGCTGCCGCACGTAAGCAGGGGAGACAAATCCACCCCGGAAGAAAAGCACAGGCAGGGCTTTAAAATCCCGGTACAGGTAAGGCGCACCCGATTACAGCTTTCGCAAAATCGGTGACTCATGCTGTCGATTAGGCCAATGCGCCCGCAAAGCCCCCCAGCGCCAAAATAGCGGGCAGGACCGCTGCCGCGCTTTTCAAAAGTCGGGGACAAATCCGGCCACCGGCTTTTTAGGGCCGCCAGCGCCCTGTCAGAGGAAACCCCGGGCATCCCATTTCCCAGCCCAATGGGCATCATTTCGATAAACCGCACGTCAACGGGCATTTTTTCCGCAAGAGCCGCCAGAGCGGGAATCTGCCTGGCGGTTTCTTCCATTAAAACCGCGTTGATTTTTGTGGGAATCGGGGACGCCGCCGCTGCCTGAAGACTTTTGAGGACGGCCAAAAGGCTTCCGCCGCCGGTAAGGCTGCGATACTGGCTTTCGTCCAACGTATCCAGGCTGATATTGATTCCGTCAATCCCAAGGCGGCACAAATCCACCAGCATTTTTTCAAGCAGCAGCCCGTTGGTGGTGAGGGTTACGCTTTCAATCCCCGGGATTTTTTTCAGTTCACCCAGAAAGGGGAGAAGCCCCGGCCGCACCAGCGGCTCCCCGCCGGTAACCTTGAGATGACGGATTCCCAGTCGGGCGGCGCAGCTGCACAGCCGGAAGAAATCATCCAGCGAAAGTAGTTTTTCTTCCGGCAAAAAGCAGGGGCTTTGGGGCATACAATACCGGCACCGCAAATTGCATCGGTCCGTCACCGATACCCGCAGATAGTCGATTTTCCTCCCCAGACGGTCCTTCATTCCCCAGCGCCTCCAAAGAAAAAGTCGCCGCTTTTGCCCCCGTGTTTTTCTACTAAATGGATGCCGGAAATGACCATGGCCTTGTCCAGCGCCTTGCACATATCATAAATGGTCAAAAGGGCGCAGGAAACCCCGGTGAGCGCCTCCATTTCCACCCCGGTTACGCCGATTGTCTGGGCGATGCATTTGACTGTTACCGTGCAGCTTTCCGAGTCCAGCACAAACTCCACCGCGCATTTGGTAAGCCCAATCAAATGGCACAGGGGAATCAGCTCCGAGGTTTTTTTGGCTCCCATAATTCCGGCAATCCGAGCAGCCCCCAGCACATCGCCTTTTTTGGCCGTCCCGCTTTCCACTGCCAAAAAACATTCCCGATTCATGGAAATGGCCCCCACGGCCACTGCAGTGCGCCGGGAGGGCTCTTTTTGCCCCACATCCACCATGTGGGCAGCGCCGTTTTTATCAAAATGAGTCAGCGGCATTGTGAATATCCTCCGTATGTAAAACTATATTTTCAGGATTCTTACTTTCCAAATCCGCAATTGGGGAAGGTACAGGTTTCGCAGCCCAGGCACAGGCCCCCTTCTCCATAGCCTGCTAGCTGCTCCCTTGTCACCGGTACACCGGCGATGAGATAGGGGAGGACTAAATCAAACACCGTGCGCCCGGCATACATCACACATCCGGGCAGCCCGGCAATGGGCCTTCCATCCTGTGTGTAGGCAAGTAGGAACATGGCTCCCGGCAGCACCGGCGCTCCATATTGCAGCACACTTGCCCCGGTATTCTTAATGGCCAGCGGTGTCCGGTCGTCGGGGTCCACGCTCATGCCGCCGGTACACAGCACCAAATCAAGCCCTTTTTCCAGCATCCCGTTAATCGTGCGGGTAATGGCTTCGTGGTCATCGGGCAGCACCGCATGTTCGGCAACCTCGCACCCATATTCCGACAGCTTTTTTTTGACTACCGGCGAAAAGGCATCCTGAATCCTTCCGTGATACACTTCGTTCCCGGTAGTTACCAGCCCGGCCTTCTTTTTGGGGAAGGGAACGATTTTTAAAATAGGCGTGTCCCCGGCTGCGTTTTGTGCCTGCTCCATTTTTTCTTTGTCAATTACCAGCGGAATCACCCGCATCCCGGCCAGCTTGTCCCCGGCATGAACCGCAGTTCCGCCGTGACGGGTGGCAATCATCATTTCGCCCAGACTGTTCACCTTTCGCAGCCGGGCAGAATCCACCAGAAACAGCCCGTCCACATCGGCTATCAGCTCGATTTTCCCTTCCTTTACCGGGGTGGGGTGCATCCCGGTGTTTTGGCACATGCGGCGCAGAATTTCGGCCGCCTCGTTTTCGTGCAGCTTGGTTTCATCGTTTTCCCAAATATAAACATGGTCTTTCCCAAGGCTCAGCAAAACGGGGATGTCCTCTTCCCGAATCACATGTCCCTTGCGAAAAGCCGCGTCTTTTACAACACCGGGAATAATCTGGGTCACATCATGGCAGAGTACCTGTCCCACAGCGTCCCGGGTATCAATACGTTTCATACTGTTGTCCTCCCTTGGCATGGCAAAGTGGATTTTTTTCATTATACCATATTCCCAGGGAAATACACAACGAAAACATAGTCCTTATAAAAGGTTATCCAAGGTAATCACTTCCCCTTCCGACAGCTGTGAGAGCTGCATGGAAGCAAGGCTGCACCGGGATTTGAGCAGGCCCAGTTCTCCACTTTCAATCAGCGCGGGCAATTCGGACAGGGTTTCGCCCAAAGCCGTCAGGTCGTCATGGGGCATAAAGGTACACAGTTTTTTGTGCTCTTCTTCCCACTGGTGCTGGATCCCCTGGCTGACGGCCAAGGCGGTAGAAAGATTTCCCTGATAGATTTCGCTTTGCAAAAGGTTTAGCTGCCGCAACAGCTTTTGAGAAGAGGTTTCCGCTGTCCAATAGCCAAGGCCGCACAGCCCCAGCAGGAATACCAGCAGGATTCCCGAAGCCCACAGACGTTTCATCAGGCATTGCCTCCTTTCACTTCCGAAAGGCCGCTCTCCGATTTTGGGATGACGGCATAGCCGCCTTGCATATCAGCGGTCATAATAAAAACCTGCCCCGCAGAAAGGCCCATTTTTTCCAAAACCGACTGGGCCCAGATTCGGTTTTTCCCGCATAGCTGAAGGGATACATCAGAAAATTCCCCATCACTGATAACCACCACTTCCAATCCGGTGTCCGGGGGAGAGAGGCCCAAAAGGCGGTTGGTCGGGGTGTCGGCATCCGGCTTTTTGACAATACTGATTTTACCGTTGGTTTCCATAATCGCCCATTCTACATCACGGATCGAAAACACATCTTTTTCCCGCAGTTCTTCAAACAAATCTTCAATGCTCAAACGCAGGCGGGACATTTCTTTCTGGTCAACTTGACCGTTTTGAATGAGGACAATGGGCTTGCCGCAAACCAGGCGGCGGAACTTGCCGCTTTTGAGCATAAAGACGGAAACCGCGATTTCGCACATGACCAATACCCCAATAGGAATGAATCCGCTTGCCAGAGGCTGGCCGGTATTCTGCATAGGGATGGCCGCAATGTCGGAAATCAGAAGGGTCACAACCAGCTCCGAGGTTTGCAGTTCGCTGATTTGCCTTTTTCCCATCAGCCGTACCGAAGCCAAAATGACTATGTACAGCAAAATGGTGCGCAAAAAAGAAATAATCATGAAAAAACCTCCGATATGCTTGCTTTTTTGCTGGATATAGGATATTCTGTTCTTGGTAAAGAAAAAATATGCGCCGGTTTGGAAAAATTTTTCTTGACAGCAGGGATGCGGGCGTGTATAATAACAAAGGTTAAACAAAGAAGAACGGACATCAAGTTCTCACCTGTGGAGTTTTGTCTGCACGGGTCAATAGGAAGTAAAGTAAACAGAGCAGTTGCTCTGTGCTTTTCTGAGCATTGACGCACGGACAAAATTTTGTCCGTGCTTTTGTTTTGATGACTACGTGTTTTGGAGGTGCTTACCCATTAGCAACAAGGAACTGCAGATTAACGAAGAAATCCGCGATAAGGAAGTCCGCGTCATTGATTCCGATGGCTCTCAGCTGGGCATCATGCCTGCCAGTCAGGCGCTGGAAAAAGCGTATGCCCGTAACCTGGATCTGGTAAAAATTGCGCCCCAGGCAAAGCCTCCGGTGTGCAAGATTATCGACTATGGCAAGTTCCGTTTTGAACAGGCCAAGCGGGAAAAAGAAGCCCGGAAAAATCAGCGCGTGGTTGAAATCAAGGAAATTCGTCTGTCTCTCAACATTGACACCCATGATTTTAATACAAAGCTGGGTCACGCCAAGCGCTTTTTGGAGGACGGCAACAAGGTCAAGGTTTCCATCCGATTCCGCGGCCGCGAAATGGGCCATCCGGAGCACGGCTATGAAACCATGCGTCGGTTTGCAGAAGCCTGCGCCGAGTTTGCCAACATTGAAAAGCCGGCAAAGCTTGAGGGAAGAAACATGCTGATGTTCCTTGCCCCCAAGCCCGTCAAATAATATACACTTCTAAGGAGGAGCAGTCATGCCCAAGATTAAGACTCACAGCGGCGCAAAAAAGCGCTTCAAGATTTCTAAAAATGGTAAGGTCATCCGTGCTCATGCCAACAAGAGCCACCTGCTCAACGGCCACGGCAAAACCCGCAAGACCAAGCGCGCTCTGCGCGGCACCACTGTTGCGGATAAGACCAATGTCCGTCAGGTGAAGAGACTCCTGCCCTACAAATAAGATTTTTACTGTAACGATTCCTATAATTTTGTTGGAGGTATAAGAAATGGCACGTGTAAAAGGCGCGTTGATGACTCGCAAGAGAAGAAAAAAGGTTCTGAAGCTGGCTAAGGGCTATTGGGGTTCCAAGAGCAGACACTTCAAAATGGCCAAGCAGGCTGTTATGAAGTCCGGCAACTATGCATATATCGGCCGTAAGCACAGAAAGAGAGATTTCCGCCGTCTGTGGATCACCAGAATCTCTGCTGCTTGCAAGATGAACGGCATCAATTATTCCACTTTCATGAACGGTCTGAAGAAGGCCGGCATCACGCTGAACCGCAAGATGCTGTCCGAAATCGCCATCGCCGACGAAGCCGCATTCAAGGCTCTGGTCGAGCAGGCCAAGGCTGCTCTCTAATAAGCTGTCAGTGCGCTCGGGGCCTTTGGCTCCGGGCGTATCTTTTAGCTAAATTTGGGAGAGAGAGGACAGGCATGGTCACACACATTTCAAGCCGGAAAAACGAACTGATCAAAGAAACTGCCGGGCTCGTGCGTTCTGTGGAAAACAGAAGGGCACAGGGCCTTTTTGTCGTGGAAGGCGCAAGGCTGTGCTATGACGCATTGCGAAGTCAAGCATTGATTAAGCGTTTGTTTTTCACGGAAAAAGCAAGAGACAAATATCGGGAATATATTGAACCGCTGATGGAAAAAGCGCAGGAAGTATATTCGGTGGAACCGCATGCTGCAGAGCTGTTGTCAGACACCAAAAACAGTCAGGGAGTTTTTGCCGTATGCCAGCTGCCAGAAAGCAAGACTGTCGAAAAGTTGTCTGAGGAAGAAAAGTATATTGCTGTGGAAAATTTACAGGACCCAGGCAATTTGGGGGCTGTCATGCGTACTGCTGAAGCACTGGGAATTTCCGGGTTGATTTTATTCGGTACCTGCTGTGATGTATTCAGTCCCAAAACTCTGCGGGCAGGGATGGGGGCGGCTTTCCGGCTGCCGGTGTATGAAGGCGGGGAATTTGCCGTCTGTGCTGCAAAGCTGCACGAGAGAGGATTTTCCACCTTTGCCGCTGTGCCGGACGCTTCCGCCGAAAAAGTGACGGAGTGCAAATTTCCGAAGGGCTCGGTAATGCTGGTGGGCAATGAAGGGAACGGCCTATTGCCCCAAACCATCCAGGCGTGCAGCCGTCGGGTAACCATTCCCATGGAGGGCCGGGCAGAATCTTTGAATGCGGCAGCTTCATCGGCGATTCTTATGTGGGAAATGGTTCGATAACTCCATAAGCTGAGGGAAAAGAGGGAAATTGAAGATGGACACAAACACAGTATACTGGATTTGGCTTCAGCAGGTGTTTGGCAGCGGCAGCAGTAAACCAGTACAGCTGTGGCGAAAGTTTTCTTCTGTTCGCGCTTTTTATGAAGAAGCGCCAAAACTTCTGTCTGATTCCTCTGTATTCAGTAAAGCGGAATCCCGGAGAGCCAGCGAGATTTCCCTTTCCCAATGCAGGAAAATCATGGAAAAGGCACAAAAACTTTCCATGAAAGTACTGACACCGGAAAGTGAAAATTTTCCGACATGCCTTTCCCAAATTGACAATCCTCCGGCTGTCCTGTATTATCAAGGAGAGCTGCCTGCGGTAGATGATGTGCCGACAGTGGCTATTGTTGGTTCCCGAAAAGCTTGTCCCAATGCTTTGACTGCTGCCCGGGTGCTCAGCGAACAGCTTGCTCGGGCCGGAACAATTGTGGTAAGCGGTGGCGCCGTAGGGATTGACTCTTCGGCTCATTTGGGCGCACTGGATGCAGGAGGAAAAACTATTTGTCTTTTGGCTGGAAGTCTTGATAGGCCCTATCCCAAAACAGGTGAAAAGATGCGGCGTGCCATTGCGGAAAACGGCGCCGTTGTCAGCGAATATCCACCGGAGACGGACGTACAACGCTGGCATTTCGGTATCAGGAACCGACTGATTTCCGGGCTTAGCTGTGGGGTTTTGGTAGCAGAGGCTTCGGTCAAAAGCGGTACTATGATGACTGCCCGCCATGCAGTGGAACAAAGCCGGGACGTGTTTACTTTGCTGGTGGATTCCTGGCGTGAAAATGCAGAAGGGGTATTACAGCTTTTGTGGGATGGCGCCAAACCTGTTTCCTGTGCGGCAGATATTCTCACAGAGTTTAAACATCGCTTTCCGGCCTGTCAAATTCCTCCTCGGGAACCCCTTTCTCAAATTTGCCAGGACAAGCCCTTGGAGCAGAGCGAAAATGTGACGGTTTCTCCTTCTCGTTTGTCCCACGCTTCAAAGGCTCGAGAGGCAGCAGAGAAGGAAGATATCCCGGAAACTCTTTCTTCTTCAGCCCAAAAGATGTATCATGCTTTAAGCCGGGAACCTATTACGGCAGAAGAATTGAGTATGAAAACCGGAATGCACATCCAAGATATTTTCCGCGCAGCTACCGAACTGGAACTGTCGGGAAAAATCCGCTCCTTTTCGGGGAGAAGGTATGCCAAGCGCAGCTGATTTCCCATGGTAGTCCTTGTGAAAGCCGTCCGAGCTCGGTCGGTTTTCACAAAGGTTACCTCAAAAACAATTTTGTCCGTGGCTGTCACAGTTCGACCGGCAGGACCGGCCAATTGTGATATATGTTGTGATAAAAGCCGTTTCAAAAATCGTTTGAAAAACACGGACAAATTATTTAGGAAAGATAGGTGAAGCACCTGTGTCAAAACTTGTGATTGTGGAGTCTCCGTCCAAGGCGAAGACGATTAAGAAATATTTGGGCCCCGGTTATGAAGTGGTGGCCTCCATGGGACATGTACGCGACTTGCCGGAAAAGCGGTTGAGCGTGGATGTCAAACATGATTTTGCCCCGAAATATACCATTATCAAGGGCAAGGAAAAACTGGTGGATGAACTGAAAACCGCTGCCGCCCAAAGCGACGGGATTTATCTGGCAACCGACCCTGACCGGGAAGGAGAAGCCATTTCCTGGCATCTGGCCTATATTCTGGGGCTGGATATTAACGAAGAAAACCGCGTGACTTTTAACGAAATCACCAAAACCGGCGTTTCCAACGGTATGGAGCATCCCCGGCGGATTGATATGGACTTGGTGAACGCCCAGCAGGCCCGCCGAATTCTGGACCGTTTGGTGGGTTACAAGCTCAGTCCGTTTTTGGCAAAAGTAATTCGAAAAGGCCTTTCGGCCGGTCGTGTACAGTCAGTGGCTGTGCGTCTGGTGGTGGATAGGGAAGAGGAAATTCGCGCTTTTAAGCCTGAAGAATACTGGACCATTGATGCGAAGCTGGTTCCCAAGGGCGGGAGAAAGGCGTTCCCCGCTTCCTTCTATGGGAATGAAGCCGGAAATAAAATCAAGATTTCCAACAAAGAAGAGGCCGACGCCATTCTGGAAAAGCTGGAAGATGCGCAGTTTACCGTCGCCAAAATTAAGAAGGGCAGCCGCCGCAAGTCTCCGGCCCCGCCGTTTAGCACCTCTACCATGCAGCAGGAAGCTTCCCGCAAGCTGGGATTCCAGGCACGGCGTACTATGAAGGCCGCCCAGGAATTATACGAAGGCGTAGAAATTGAAGGTCAGGGGGCTGTGGGTCTGATTACCTATATGAGAACCGACTCGCTGCGTTTGTCAGAAGATGCTGTCAAAGAAGCTGCCGAATATATCCGCGAGCGCTGGGGTGACCGGTATGTACCCGACAAACCCCGTCAGTACAAGACCCGCGCAGGTGCTCAGGACGGCCACGAAGCTATCCGTCCCACCAATGTACGCCTGACCCCCGACGAGGTAAAATCCAGCCTGACCGGCGACCAGTATAAACTCTACAAACTTATCTGGGAGCGGTTTGTGGCTTGTCAGATGTCCAATTGCCTGCAAAGCACTACCCAAGCGGATATTACTGCAAACGGATACCTGTTCAAGGCTTCCGGCTATACCGTTACTTTTGACGGCTTTACGGTGCTCTATGTGGAAGGCAAGGATGAAGAGAGCGAAGTAACCGGCGCACTGCCGGTGCTGGAGCAAGACATGCCCCTGCGGAAAAAAGAGCTTGCCGGAAACCAGCATTTCACTCAGCCTCCAGCACGTTATACCGAAGCTTCGCTGATTAAAGCTTTGGAAGAAAATGGTATTGGCCGTCCTTCCACCTATGCCGCTACCATTTCCACCATCACCGGAAGGGAATATGTGGTGCGGGAAGGAAAAGCCTTTAAGCCCACCGAATTGGGTGAGGTTTCCACGCAGCTGATGAAGGAGCGCTTCCCGAAAATCGTCAATGTAAAGTTTACCGCACAGGTTGAAAGCGACCTGGATAAGGTACAGAGCGGTGAAGAAAACTGGGTTGAAACGCTGCACAAATTCTATGATGATTTCGATAAGACGCTGCAAAAGGCCAAAAAAGAAATGGAAGGCGTCAAAATCACGCTGAAGGAAGATCAGACTGATTTGATTTGTGAAAAGTGTGGTCGCCCGATGGTGGTCAAATTTGGCCGGTACGGAAAGTTTATTGCCTGCTCCGGTTACCCGGAGTGTAAGAATATCAAAAAAATCGTCCACGAAACCGGCGCAGAGTGCCCCAAGTGCGGCGGCAAGGTTGTGGTGAAAAAATCCAAGCGGGGCCGCGTTTTCTATGGATGCAGCGAGTACCCTAATTGTGATTTCGTTTCGTGGGATGAGCCGACCATGGAAAAGTGCCCCCGCTGCGGCAAAACGCTGCTAAAAAAGAAGGGGAAGCATCCCAAGTTCTATTGTATCACGCCGGACTGCGGCTATGAAAAGGTGCAGGAAGACGAAGAATAAGAAAAACGTAATCCCCATACAGAACCCCAACAGGAAAGGAGTCCCACATGGAGCTGACCGTTATCGGAGCAGGACTCGCCGGTTGTGAGGCCGCATGGCAGGCCGCACAAATGGGCGTGCCTGTCCGACTGATTGAAATGAAACCGGAAAAACGCACCCCGGCCCATCAAAGTCCCTTGTTTGCAGAGCTTATCTGTTCCAATTCTCTCAAGGCCGCCCGGTTGGAAAGCGCCGCTGGCATGCTGAAAGAGGAAATGCGCCGGTTCGGCTCGCTGCTGATGGCCTGTGCCGACCAGTGTGCCGTCCCCGCAGGCGGAGCTCTGGCAGTAGACCGGGTGCAGTTCGCCAAAATGGCCACTGAAAAGATTGAAGCCCATCCGTTGATTACCGTTGTCCATGAAGAGGTCATGGAAATCCCGAAAGAAGGCTGTGTGGTCATCGCCACCGGTCCCCTGACCGCAGATGCACTGGCACAGGATATTTTTAAAATGTGTGGCGGCGGGCTGAGCTTTTTTGATGCTGCTGCCCCCATCGTCACAGCGGATAGTTTGGATCGCTCTTTGTGTTTTGCTGCTTCCCGATATGATAAAGGAGAAGATGACGCGTACCTCAATTGTCCCATGAACAAAGAGGAATACGAAGCTTTTTATGACGCGCTGGTGAATGCCGAACGCGCCCCGGTACACGATTTCGACGTGGCCAATCCCAAAGTGTATGAGGGATGTATGCCAGTAGAGGTCATGGCACAAAGGGGAAAAGATACTCTGCGGTTTGGACCGTTAAAACCGGTAGGACTGCGTGACCCGCGTACCGGACATCGTCCCTGGGCGGTGGTACAGCTGCGCCGTGAAGATGCGGAAGGGACGCTGTATAATCTGGTGGGGTTCCAGACCAACCTGAAATTTGGCGAACAGAAGCGGGTATTTGGGATGATTCCCGGATTGCAAAATGCAGAAATCGTCCGCTATGGCGTGATGCACCGCAATACATTTTTAAAATCCCCGGGATTCCTTTCAGCGGATTACAGCGTGAAATCCCGGCCGGAGCTGTTCTTTGCCGGACAGATTACCGGCGTGGAGGGCTATATGGAATCCGCGTCTTCCGGAATTCTGGCAGGAAGGAATGCCGCCGCCCATTTGTTTGGAAAAGAGCGTCTGATTCTTCCCCGTGAAACCATGATGGGTGCGCTGGCCGATTATGTGGCCAACAGCCCCACCAAAGACTTTCAGCCTATGGGCGCAAACTTCGGTGTGCTGCCGCCCATCGAGCCCCATATTCGGGATAAACGCTCCCGTTATGCGGCTTTGTCACAAAGAGGACTTACTATGATTTCGGAGATTCTCTCCCATCAAGAATAAAAGAAATTGTCCGGCGTAAACTTGCCGGTGAAATGAGGTGTTTGCTGTGAAAATCATCGTTGACGCATTCGGTGGGGACAATGCTCCCCTGGAAATTCTGAAAGGTTGTCAGATGGCAGTAGAAGAGCTGGATATTGACATCCTGCTCACGGGCAGCGAGAAGATTATCCGTCAGGTGGCAGCGGAAAACAATATTTCCCTGGACCGGATGGAGATTGCCGATGCACCGGACGTTATTACCATGGACGATTCTCCCAAGAGTATCATGAAGGAAAAAAGCGGTTGCTCTCTGGCAGAGGGCCTGCGCCGTCTGGCCGCCGGAGACGGGGATGCATTTGTTTCTTCCGGAAATAGTGGTGCATTGGTATTCGGCGCAAACATGATTGTCAAGCGCATCAAAGGCGTAAAGCGTGTAGCATTTGCACCGGTAATGCCCAAAGATGACGGCTTCTTTATGCTCATTGACGGCGGCGCTAATGTGGAATGCCGTCCCGAAATGCTCCAGCAGTTCGCCATGATGGGTGCGGCCTATATGGAACACGTGATGGGCGTGAAAAATCCCCGGGTAGCCTTGGCCAACGTGGGTACCGAAGACCATAAAGGCGGTGAGCTCCAGCTGGAGGCCTTCCAGCTTCTGAAAAATACACCGGTGAACTTTATCGGCAACATCGAAGCAAGAGATATTCCCGTAGATGCCGGCGATGTGATTGTATGCGACGGCTTTACCGGAAACGTAATTTTGAAGCTTTATGAAGGCGTCGCTTTAACCTTGATGAAGAAAATTAAGGGTATCTTTACCAAGAGCACGAAAAACAAGCTAGCTGCTGCTCTGGTTTTAAACGATATGAAGGGGCTTAAAAAACAGATGGACTATAACGAGTATGGTGGGGCCCCGATTATGGGTGCAGCAAAACCGGTATTCAAAGCCCACGGCAGTGCCAAGGCACAGACCTTTAAAAATGCACTACGTCTGACAAAGGCCTATGTGGAAGGCGATGTTGTGAGTAAAATTACTCGTTCTATACAGGAAATGAAGGCTGCCGAAAGCACAGCCGAGGGAGGTCAGGCATGAAGAATCTTCAGGAATTGGAAGAAAAAATAGGCTATCATTTTAAAGATCCCCTTTATATCATGACTGCGCTCACTCATTCTTCCTATGCTAATGAGCATAAAGACGGCTGTAAATGCAATGAGCGGCTGGAATTTTTAGGAGACTCTGTGCTGGGTGTGGTAGTTGCCGATTATCTGTTTAAACATCGCCCCGATTTACCGGAAGGTGATTTGACAAAAATCCGATCTTCACTGGTGTGTGAAAAGGCATTGTGCAACTATTCCAAACAGATGGGTGTGGGCGAATACCTGCGCCTGAGCCACGGCGAGCAGAATTCCGGTGGAAGAACTCGTCCCAGTATTCTGGCCGATGCCTTTGAAGCGATTATTGCAGCAGTCTATATGGATGCTGGGGAAGAGCAGGGCATGGAGGAAGCGAGAAAATTCATTTTGAAATATGTACTGCCTGCGCTGAAAAGTGCCCGGCCCAAAGCGTTCCGGGATTTCAAAACTGCCCTACAAGAAATCATCCAGCAGAACCCAGAGGAGCGGCTGGAATATGTACTTACCGGTGAGAGCGGCCCAGACCACAACAAGCATTTTACCGTGGAAGTCCACTTGAACAGCAACGTAATCGGTAAAGGCGGCGGACGCAGCAAGAAGGAAGCCGAGCAGCAGGCAGCCCGGGAAGCCTTGGAGCTGATGGGCTATTGAGCCGGGGAAATGTAGCGATTTTTGTACCTCACAATGGCTGTCCTCATCAGTGCAGTTTTTGCGACCAGCGGCAGATTACCGGACAGCAAAAACAGCCCACGCCGGAGGAAGTGTGGGAGCTTGCAAAAAAAGCTGCGAAAATACAGGACGTTTCCCAGTGTGAGCTGGCCTTTTTCGGCGGCAGTTTTACCGCCATTGACCGAGTGTATTTTTGTTCCCTGCTGGCGGTTGCCAAGCGTGCCCGGGAGGAGCTGGGATTTTCTGGGGCGCGCTGTTCCACCCGTCCGGATGCCATTGATGAAGAGCGGCTGGAACTTTTAAAAGAACATGGATTTACTACCATTGAGCTTGGAGCACAGTGTATGGATGATGGGGTATTGCTGCAAAACGGTCGCGGGCATACTGTGCAGGATGTGGGAAATGCTTCACATCTTGTAAAGGAATATAACTTTACGTTAGGACTGCAAATGATGACCGGTCTACCCGGTTCAAATGATGCCATCGATACTGTAACGGCTAATACCTTTACAGCAATACACCCAGATTTTGTGCGGATTTATCCCACTTTGGTGCTGCCGGGTACTCGTTTGGCCCAGTGGTATCAAGAAGGCAGCTATCAACCACAAACTTTGTGTAAAGCTGTTGAGCTTTGCAGTGATTTACTGCTGATTTTTCAAAAAAATAAGATTCCCGTTATCCGGTTAGGACTGCATGATACGCCGGAATTACAGCAGCAGGTTCTTGCCGGACCCTATCATCCGGCTTTCCGTCAGCTTTGCGAAAGCCGGATTTTTTTGCGGGAAATTTTATCTCTTCTGGGCGAAAAATGCCGAAACTGTGAAGATGAAATCATACTGGCTGTCCATCCCAAAAGCATCTCCAATGCGCTGGGGCAGAAAAGGGGCAATCTCACAGAACTGCAAAAGCGGGGCTGGCGAGTCCGGTTTATACAGGATGCGTCTGTTTTGCCAGGACAGATCGAAATACGAGACTCCATTTTGTCAACGAAAGGAAAAGGTGAAAAACCGTGCTGCTGAAGTCATTGGAATTACAGGGGTTCAAAACCTTTCCCGATAAAACGACGCTGCATTTTGAAGAGGGGATTACAGCTGTGGTAGGCCCTAACGGCAGCGGAAAAAGTAATATCAGCGACGCCATGCGGTGGGTGCTGGGCGAGCAATCGGTAAAAACCCTACGCTGCTCCAAAATGGAGGATGTGATTTTTAGCGGAACCCCGTCGCGAAAGCCGGTAGGATATGCAGAAGTCACCTTGACCATAGACAACACTGGTCGGGAACTCCACTTTGACGGAGATACGGTGGCTATCACTCGCCGGTATTATCGCTCCGGTGAAAGCGAATATCTGATTAACAAAGCCGCTGTGCGCCTGCGCGATATTCACGAACTTTTTATGGATACTGGCCTTGGCCGCGATGGATATTCCATCATCGGGCAGGGAAAAATCGACAGCATTGTGGCGGCACGCTCAGAGGACCGTCGAGAGATTTTTGAAGAGGCCGCCGGGATTTCCCGTTTCCGCTATCGCAAGGAAGAGGCCGAGCGGCGGCTGGACAAAGCCGAAGAAAACCTGTTACGGCTGCGGGATATTGTTTCAGAACTGGAAAGCCGCATTGCCCCGCTTCGGGAGCAGGCGGAAAAGGCCGAGCGTTTTCTCGCGCTGTCACAGGAAAAAAAGACGCTGGAAATTGGCTTATGGTTGGAAACGCTGAACCGTTCCGGCCAGGTTCTTCGGGAGCAGGAAGATAAAATCACGTTGGCGCAGTCACAACAGGCAAACATTACCGGTGAGCTGGATACTCTGGCTGGCCGAATTGAAGAAACCTATACGGCAATTAACACCTGTTCCGTGCAGATGGAAGAGCTTCGCAATCAGGCGGCTTCTGACGAAGAGAGCGCTGCCCGTTTGGAAGGTGATATTTCTGTTTTGGAAAACGATATTCAACATGCTCAGCAGGATATCGGGCGGATTCAGGAAGAAATCGAGCGGTCTGTTTCCTCCCAAAAAGATTTGGATTGGGAAATTGCATCCCGCCAAACCGAGATGCAGGTAAAGGAGAGAGAATCAGAGGCACGGGAAAATGAGTTTCAGCAGGCGGCTGGAAGCTTGGAAGATTTGCGCCGCAGTGCAGATGAAGCTGCCAGACAGGTGGATAGCCTTTCGGTGCAGCTGGCCGAAAAAAACACGGCTCTTTCCGAAGCTCGTGTGCAGGCTACCAGTGCAGACTCCACTTTGCGGGAAATTCTTGCCAGACAGGAATCTATTCACCAAACTCTTTCTGCCCGGCAGGAACAAAAAGCCAAAGTGCAGCAGGAAATTCTTGAAACCCAAGAGCTGCTGCAGGCTGCCAATACCCGAATGGAAAGTTTGCGCAATGCTGTGCGCGGATATGAAATGCGAGTGGAATCCCGTCGTAAAAAAGCGGAAGAGCAAAAAAAGACAAATGACCAGCTGCATTTGGATATTCAGGAACAGCTGCGCCGGGCAAAAGTACTGGAAGATTTGGAAAGAAATCTGGAAGGCTTTGCCCAGAGTGTAAAAGTAGTGATGAAAGAAGCGCGCCATGGGAACCTTTCCGGTATACATGGGCCTCTTTCTCGGCTATTCCGTGTGCCCCAGCAGTATGCAGTAGCGATTGAAACCGCCATGGGCGCCGCCATGCAGAACATCGTTGTGGGAACGGAGCAGGACGCAAAAGCGGCAATCCGCCTGCTAAAACAACGCGATGCAGGCCGCGCTACTTTTCTGCCTCTTTCTACGATTCATGGGAATCTGCTGGAAGAGCCTTCTTTGGAAAATTGTCCGGGGTTTGTCGGGGTGGCTGCTTCGCTGTGCAGCTGCGAGGAGGAATATGAAGGCGTCCTCAACTCCGTGCTGGGCAGAATTGCGATTGCCGAAGATTTGGACAGTGCCGTAGCCATTGCCCGGCGGTTCCGCTATCGATTCCGCATTGTCACGCTGGACGGCCAAGTGGTCAATGCAGGCGGCTCGCTGACAGGCGGTTCGTTGGCGAGAAATTCTGGCCTTTTAAGCCGTGCTTCCGAAATTGTGCGGATTCGAGAAAAAGTCGCCGCCATGGAGCAAAAAGCCCAGGCTTCGGCTGAACGGCTGAAATCCCTTTCTACGGAAGTATCGGCTGCGGAAGGAGAACTTTCTTCGTCAAAAGGGGAACTTTCCGCTGCACAGGAAGAGCGTTTCCGAATTGAAGCCGAAAAAAAGCGTATGGAGACAGAACTGCTCACAGTTCAGCATCATATTGGCGAACTGGAAGCCGAGCAACAAACAGCTGATACCCGCTTGCAAACCCTCCGGCAGCAGCTTCAGGAAGCGAAGGATAGGGAAGAGCGCCTTTCCGAGGAAATCAACGATTTACAGAAACAAATCCAGTCTGCTGCCGGCAATCGGGAAGACTTGTCCCGGCGCAGCGAAGAGGTTACCACTCACTTACAGGAAATCCGTATGGCGGCTTTGTCTGCCCAAAAAGACCGGGAAGCACTGGAAAACACCGTGGAAGAATTGCGCCGCCGCAAAGAAGACTTTGCAGGCAGAATGACAGAACTACAGGGACAAATTGAGAAGTCAAAAGCTTCTATCCAGGAATTTTCGAAAAAAATAGAAGACCGTCGCAATCAGGTGAAAGACCGCCGGGAGGCGGCGCAAAGTGCCCGGGAAAAGGCAGAGCTTGCCGGAAAACGCCGGGACGAGCTGGAAAAGCGTTCTGGTGAGCTACGCGCCAAGGAGCGAGATTATAACAACCAGCGGGAAAATCTTACCAGAGAGCTGGCCCGTTTGGAAGAGCGCCGGGACAGCCTGCAAAAGGAATATGACAGTATCATTGGCCGGCTGTGGGATGAATATGAGCTGACCCGTCGGGAAGCGGAGAAGATCGGGATTTGCATTGAAGACGAAGCAGAAGCAAAAAAACGTCTGAATGAAATCAAATTGAAAATCCGCAATCTGGGAAGCGTTAATGTATCGGCTATTGAGGAATATAAGGAAGTATCCGAGCGGTACCAATTTTTGATGGAGCAAATTTCGGATGTAGAAAACTCCAAAGAAGAATTGGTACGGCTGATTCACGACTTGACCCGCCATATGCAGGAGCTGTTTACAACCCGGTTTGAGGAAATCAGCCGACATTTTACCGGAATTTTTAAAGAACTGTTCGGCGGAGGAACTGCTTCCCTGACGCTGACTGACCAGAGCGATGTGCTTCATTCCGGCATTGAGATTTCGGTTCAGCCGCCGGGAAAAATCGTCACTCACATCGAGTCGCTTTCCGGTGGTGAAATGGCATTGGTGGCCATTTCCATTTACTTTGCCATTATGAAAGTCAGCCCTCCGCCGTTCTGCGTGCTGGATGAGATTGAAGCTGCACTGGATGATGTAAACGTGACTCGTTTTGCAAGTTATTTGCGGCGTATGAATCGGAACACCCAGTTTATTGCCATTACCCACCGTCGGGGTACTATGGAAGAAGCTGATGTGCTCTATGGGGTAACCATGCAGGATCAGGGCGTTTCCAAGCTGCTGGAGCTGCGCAATACCGAGGATGGCGAAAAGATGGGTGCGATATAAATTGTGCTGATTTTACCCCAGAAGTGTGCTATACTATAAAAAAACAAACCGCCGCCATGTATGAATGGAGTGATAGGAATGGGATTATTCAGTAAAATCAAGGAAGGGCTGAAAAAAACCCGCGAGAGCATTAGCTCACAAATCAGCGGGATGCTGCGTTCCTTTACCAAAATTGACGAAGAACTGTTTGAAGAATTGGAAGAGCTGCTGGTCATGGGCGATGTGGGTGTCACCACTGCCGGGCATATTTGCGATACCTTGCGCCGCCGAGTAAAGGAAGAGGGGATCAAAGACCCCAACGCCATTATGGGACTGTTGCAGGAAACGGTAGCCGATATGATTCGCGGCGGGGGAGAATTTAATATTGGTACCCGCCTGGGTCGCTTATGATTCTGGTAATCGGCGTTAACGGCGCCGGTAAAACCACTACCATTGGCAAGCTGGCTTCCCGCCTGAAGGGGGAAGGTAAGCAGGTCATTCTGGGCGCAGCGGACACTTTCCGTGCGGCAGCCATTGAGCAGCTGGAAATCTGGAGTCAGCGGGCAGGCGTACCTATGATCAAGCATGCAGAGGGAAGCGACCCAGCAGCCGTGGTGTTCGATACCATCGCGGCGGCCAAAGCCCGGGGCAGCGATGTGATTATCTGCGATACGGCAGGACGGCTACACAATAAGAAAAACCTAATGGACGAGCTGGCCAAAATCAATCGTATTACCGACCGGGAGCTTCCCGGCTGTGATAAAGAGGTCTTGCTGGTACTGGATGCCACTACCGGTCAGAACGGCGTAAACCAGGCGCGAGAATTCAGCGCAGCGGCCGGGATTACCGGTATTGTGCTCACCAAGCTGGACGGTACCGCCAAGGGCGGCGTTGTGCTGGCGATTCGGGAAGAGCTGGGCTTGCCGGTAAAATTTATTGGCGTGGGCGAGAAGGTAGACGATTTGCAGCCCTTTGATGCCGATGATTTTGCCCGTGCACTGTTTGAGCGGGACGATCGCTGATGGATTTGGAGGTTTCCCATGAAATTTGTCATTGCAACCCATAACAAACATAAATTACAAGAATTGCAGCGTATTCTCACCCCACTGGGCATTGAAGCAGTTACTGCTGACCTCTCCGAAGTGGAGGAAACCGGCACCACCTTTGCTGAAAATGCCTGCCTAAAAGCAAAAGCCGCCTGCAAAGAAACCGGTCTTCCTGCTGTTGCCGATGATTCCGGTTTGGAGGTAGATGCACTGGATGGCCGTCCCGGTGTGTATTCCGCCCGATATGCGGGAGAAGGTGCTACCGATGCCCAGCGAATTGAAAAGCTGTTGGGTGAACTTTCGGAAGTTCCTGCCGAAAAGCGTGGTGCCCGGTTCGTTAGTGCAATTTGCTGCGTGTTCCCCAATGGGGACATCCTTCGCGCCGAAGGGGACTGCCCCGGAAGTATCGCGTTTGCCCCTGCCGGGGAAGACGGCTTTGGGTATGACCCTATCTTCCTCTGTGGGGAAAAAACCTTTGCCCAGATGACCGCTGCCGAAAAAGACGCTGTGAGTCACCGCGGCAAAGCACTGGAAAAATTTAATCTTATCCTGAAAGAATATCTAAAAAAATAACCTGTCATAAAGGAGTATGTATATGCTGACAAGCAAACAAAGAGCCTATCTGCGTTCTCTCGCCAACTCTATTGATACCATCGTTATGGTGGGAAAATCGGGTATGAGTGCTGAACTGGTAAAGCAGGCTGACGACGCCCTGACTGCCCGGGAATTGATTAAAGGCCGTGCTCTGGAAACCGCCCCACTTTCTCCCCGTGAAGCTGCGGAAGAGCTGGCAAAAGAGACGAATTCCGAGGTAGTACAGGTCATCGGCACTCGTTTTGTGTTGTATCGCCGTCATCCCAAAGAGCCCAAAATCGTGTTGCCCAAAACCAAAGACTGAAACAGGTGATGTACCATGGCAAAAATCGGTCTTTACGGCGGGACATTCAATCCTATTCATGAAGCTCATGTCCATCTGGTAAAAGATTTTGCTGACCAGTTGGGGCTTCATAAAATTCTATTGATGCCCACCTTTCAGCCTCCCCACAAACAGGCCCATCAGCTGGCAAGCCCCGAAGACCGTCTGGCCATGTGCCGTCTGGCTGCTGAGGGAGACAGCAGAATCCAGGTTTCCGATTTGGAAATCAGAAGGGAAGGAAAGAGCTATACTGCTGAAACACTGGAAGAACTGCATAAGCTATATCCCGGCAATCAGTGGTATCTGCTTATGGGGGAAGATATGTTTCTGACAGTGGATAGCTGGTATCATCCCGAAAAGATTTATCAGTTGGCTGTATTATGTGCTGCGCCAAGAAGTTTGGATGGAATTCCCCGCTTGCAGGAACATGCAAAGTTTTTGCATACCCGCGGTGCGGAAAGTATTCTCTGCAATATCCGTTATCTTCCTGTTTCCAGTACGTTGGTGCGGAAAGCCGTGGCAGAAGGTCAACCTCTTGATGGTTTGGTCCCTTTGAAAATTGCCCGCTACATCAAAGAAAGAGGCTTATACCGGCAAAAAGAAGGCGATGAATCTTGAAACGAAAAATCATAGCCATGGTCGGCGTGCTTTTTTGTCTATGGGGCTGTTATTGCATCTATTTCGCCTTTGCTAATTATCAGGCACAACAGTCACAGAAAGATTGGCCTGTTACCGATGCAGTAGTCGATTCGGTAGAACAGCGCTGGGAATCCAGCGGCTCCGGCCGGCATCACAGCAGCAGGCTGGTGTATGATATTACCTATGAGTATACGGTAAGTGAAACTGTATATACCGGAAAAATTGAAGGGACTGTTACGAAACAGGAAATAGGGGAAACTTTTACAGTCAAGTATGACCCGGAAACTCCATCGGTTTCTACCAACATCCTCGCACCGCAGCCGGAAGGACTGGTAGCGAACCTTCTGGGGGGACTATTTTTCCTGGCAATAGGGGGTTGGGCGATTATTTTCCCGCCGGGAAGAAAAAATCAGCTGGACTTCCCTACAAGGTTATGATAAAACCAATCAATGAAACAAAATATCTGGAAAGCTCCCGCTCATCCGGGAGTTTTCTTATTTTAGAAGGGAGAATCTGAAAGATGAAACGTGTTTATCAATTATTGAGCGCTGCACTCCAATATGAAAAGGGCCATAGCCGGAGAAGCCGTCATATTTTGTCGGTGTTGGGCCTGTGTGAATTGATTGCCGATGGAGAGAATTTATCACAAGAGGCGCGGGAGACCGTTTTTGCTGCCGCCATCCTTCACGATATTCCCATTCGCTACTGTAAAGAAGTATATGGTGATGCCTGTCAGGAAAACCAGCGCCGGGAAGCGGTGAAACTGGTGCCGGAATTTTTGCAGAAAGCGGGGTATCCGCCGGAAGCAGCCGAAAAGGTACTGCCGATGGTGCTTCGCCACCACTGCTATGAAGAAAACATCGATTCCTTGCTGCAAATTCTCATGGAAGCCGACTTGCTGGTAAACTTGTTGGAAGGCGAACCGGTTTCCCCAGACTTTGCCCGGCGCTTTTTCAAAACCGAAACAGGGCGGCAGCTATTGGAAGGAATTCTTTCAGAAAGCGGGAAATAAAATGATCCTCCTTTAAAATTAGCTTCATACTATTTGCTTCCGGTGTTTTATGTTATAATAATCTAATGATACAAGTAGGGGATATTTCCACTTAGGAAAAGGAGCATCGGGAATTACTGGCAAATATTGCACCCGAATATTTTACCATTGCCCACTATGATGCAATCACGGAACTAAAAAGACGCAAAAAGCCCCTTTGACGGCTATTTGCTTTCTAAAAAAATCTGCCGGAATCTTTTCTTCTTCCAGTGTTTTGTGCTATAATGAATCATATGTGAGTTTGACTTGCAAAAATGATGTTTCAATATAAGGAGGTTCCCTATGATTTCCTGCGCAAAAACCGGCATGTACTATGCCCGCGGTCAGTGGGTGGCGGCTGACCATGACGCCCCTGCAAAGCTGAACGGCTGTTGTGG
>OBYM01000349.1_pt1 | contig 26815 bp, 26 predicted proteins | sample 1538191 | NCBI WGS metagenome assembly OBYM01 (sample SAMEA2580165, study PRJEB22360) | human gut metagenome | biome: human gut; feature: human-associated habitat; material: faeces | place: Denmark | collected 2008/2010 | reverse complement strand
CGAGTGGCAGCAGCCCAAGAACAACAAGATCTTCGATCAGCTCACCGCCGACTCCCTGAAGGACACCGGCACCTTTGCCATGACCCTGATCCAGGACGGCAATCAGATCGAGTCCAAGATGGTCCAGACCGGCATCCTGGACACCTTCATCCCCAAGGAGTGGGCCGAGGCCAACGGGACCACCGCCGGGGAGTATGAGGGCTATCTGCCCCTCCAGACCCTGAACAAGGTGTTTATGTACAACAACACCGGCGACAAGACCTATGACAACTGCTGGGACTTTGTGGCCGAGGGCGAGCACGGTCTGTTCATGGACATCGATTCTGAGATCGTGGGCAAGAACTTCCTGTATATGCTCACCCGGGATGACTACTCCGCGTGGCTGAAGGAGGCCTTCGAGGCCCTGTCCGCCGAGGAGCAGGCATACTTCCAGCCCACCATCGACGCCATGGCATCTGAGGCTGAGAGCCTGGGCCTGGGCGAGAACGGCAAGTACGCCCTGGCCTGGATCAAGCTGTGGGTGGGCGGCTACAACGCCCAGACCGATGACGGCCCCATCTGCAATACCCTGGTGGACCAGTCCGCCACCGACCAGTTCGGCCTGCTGGTGTACTCCAAGCTGCGCAGTGTGGAGGAGTCCGCCTCCATCTCCAAGAACAACATCAACATCGCCGCCTACCAGGACGGCTACACCGGCATCGGCGGCTTTGGCTACTGCCACTATCTGTTCGTCACCGACAACAGCCCCCTGCCCTGGACCGCCTGCGCCTTCATCGCCTACATGACCTGCACCGCCGACGGCTTCTCCGCCTGGGGCAAGGATATCGGCGGCTACTCCTCCAACCCCCTGGTGGCCGAGGAAAATGAGGAGATCTATCACCATCAGACCGGCGGCATGGCTGAGGATGGCACCACCGTGGAGTTCGCCGCCCTCAACGACCACGGCTATGACTGGTGGACCACCGACGGCCAGCTGGTGCTGGAAGATCCGGAGTACTGCGCCTCCGTGGCCTTCACCGTGGGCAGCTGGATCGAGATGCTGGACCGCTACACGGCCGGCTGAGTTGCCGCGCACGCTGCATTCTCGGCGCCCTTGGAGCCCCCGGTGTCCAAGGGCGCCCCTCCATTTCAGCCCCTCTGCCCTGACCTCTGGCAGAAAGGAGAGATTTTATGGCTTCAACCCCCCTCCAGGTAAGCACATCTGTTGTGCGGCGCAATAAGATCAAGACCTTTTTCTCCAAGCCCTACAACGTGATCCTGGTTCTGATGGGCCTTGTCCTTACGGTCACCACAGTGGCCCCCATTGTGGCCATCGTGGAGGATACCTTCAAAATCCACCCGGGCACCATCGATGCCCACCTCACCGGACAGGTTTCCGGCTATACCCTGGTGAACTACATCGACTTGTTTACCAGCAGCTTGGCCCGGACCAACCTGTGGGAGCCCCTGTGGAACACCGTCCTGCTGGCGGTGGGCACCTGTGTGGTGTCCATCCTGTTCGGCGGCCTGTTCGCCTTCCTGATCACCCGGACCAATCTGGCCTGGCGGAAGTATTTGAGCTCCATTTTCATTTTCCCCTACATCATGCCCCAGTGGACCCTGGCCGTGGTGTGGCAGCACATGTTCAATTCCAATGCTGTGACGGGAACTTCCAACGGTCTTCTGGCTGCCACGCTCGGCATTGAGATGCCCGCCTGGTGGTGCCTGGGGCTGTTCCCCAGCGTGGTGGTGCTGGGTCTCCACTACGCCCCCTTCGCCTATATCCTGATCGGCGGCATTTTCCGGAATATGGACGCGAATCTGGAGGAGGCAGCCACCATCCTGGACACTCCAAAGTGGAAGATTATGTTCCGGGTGACCCTCCCCATGGTGAAGCCCGCCATTTTGTCCACCATTCTGCTGGTGTTCGGCAGCTCCATGGGCAGCTACCCGGTGCCCCATTATTTGAATCTGACCACCCTGGCCACAAAATACGTGTCCATGAACTCCAAATACACCGGCGAGGCCAGCATCCTGGCCATCATCATGATGATCTTCGGCGTGGCCATCATGCTGCTCAACCAGCTGAGCCTCCAGAGCCGAAAAAACTACACCACCGTCACCGGAAAATCCGGGCAAATCTCCAAGATCAACCTGGGCCGGGTGGGCAAATATGTCATTGCCCTGGTGCTGGTCGTGGTGACCTTTTTCACCAGCATCTTCCCCATCGTCTCCTTCGCCTTTGAGACCTTTCTCCCCAACCCCGGCGACTACTCCTTCCTGTACACCGGGGACACAGACAACCTGACCACCAAATGGTGGGTCACCGACGAGAACATCACCGAGAACGGCATGTACGGCCAGAAGGGCATCCTCCACAACGACACCATCTGGCGCGCCTTCAAGGGGACCATCTGGGTGTCCGTGTGCTGTTCCCTGCTGGCGGGCACCATCGGCACCATGATCGGCTACGCCGTGTCCAAAAACCGACGAAGCAAGCTGGCCAACTATGTAAACTCAGTGGCTTTTCTGCCCTACCTGATGCCCTCCATTGCCGTGGGCGTGGCCTTTTTTATCCTGTTCTCCAACCAATACATCAATCTGTTCAACACCTACACCCTGCTGATCATTGTGGGCACCATCAAGTACATCCCCTTTGCCAGCCGAAGCTCTCTGAATTCCATGCTCCAGCTGTCCGGGGAGATCGAGGAGTCTGCCATGATCCTGAACATCCCCTGGGTCAAGCGCATGACCCGCATCATCATTCCCATTCAGAAGTCCTCCATTATCAGCGGCTATCTGCTCCCCTTTATGACCTGCCTGCGGGAGCTGTCCCTGTTCATGCTGCTGTGTACCCAGGGCTTCATCCTGGCCACCACCCTGGACTACTTCGACGAGATGGGTCTGTACGCCTTCTCCAGCGGCATCAATCTGATTTTGATTATCACCATTCTGGTGTGCAACACCCTGGTGAACAAGATCACCGGGGCCAGCCTGGACAAGGGAATAGGAGGTTAAACTATGCCTGAGATTCGATTGGAACACGTGACCAAGCGGTGGGGCAAATTTTACGCGGTGGACGACCTGAGCATGGTCATCCAGGACAACGCCTTTGTCACCCTGCTGGGCCCCTCCGGCTGCGGCAAGACCACCACCCTGCGGATGATCGCCGGGCTGGAGACCCCCACCAGCGGCCGCATTACCATTGGCGACAAGGTGGTCTTTGACAGCGCCCTGGGCATCAACGTCCCAGCCAGCAAGCGGAAGGTGGGCTTCCTGTTTCAGAACTACGCCCTGTGGCCCAATATGACCGTCTATGACAACATCGCCTTCGGCCTGAGCAACGTGAAAGAGCCCATGCCCAAGGTGGACTTTGAGGCCAAAAACGCTGCCCGCCTGGCGGAGATTCTGCAAAAGCCCGACGAGGTGGTGAAGGTCCTGGAGGAGTGCCGGGACAAAAACGGAAAGGTGGATGAGAAGAAGGCCTATCTGAAGCTCATTGACGCCTTCACCATCTCCCTGTTTACCGCCAAAAAACTCTTTGCCTACCATGTGGAGAGCGGCAAGGACCTGTCCGGGGAGATCACCGCCCTCCAGGCCAAGGCGGAGGGAGCCCGAAAGAGCGCCCAGGCCGGCGGCGGGGAGCTGAATGAGAACTTCGAGCTGGTGAAAAACGGCCAGGTGGTCACCGAGGTCCGGAAGATGACCAAGGAGGAGATCGACCTGACGGTGCGCCGGGTATCCCGCATCGTAAAGATTGGCATGTTTATGGACCGCTACCCCGCAGAACTGTCCGGCGGCCAGCAACAGCGGGTGGCCATTGCCCGCACCCTAGCCCCCGAGCCCTCGGTGCTCTTTATGGACGAGCCCTTGAGCAACCTGGACGCCAAGCTGCGCCTGGAGATGCGCTATGAGCTGCAGCGCCTCCACCTGGAGACCGGTTCCACCTTCGTCTACGTCACCCACGACCAGATGGAGGCCATGACCCTGGCCACCCAGATCTGCCTCATTGACAACGGGGTGCTCCAACAGTACGACGCCCCCCTCACCGTATACCACCAGCCCAGCAACTTGTTTGTGGCCGACTTTGTGGGCAACCCCTCCATCAACTTCGTGGAGGCCAGTGGGGAGCAGCAGGAGGACGGGTCTGTGGCCCTCACCCTCTTCCGGAACCGCCGGGCCAGATTCCGCCCGGCCCGGCCGCTGGACCTGAAGAGCTGGTTCCAGGCGCGGGACCGGGAGGCCCAGGAGCGGGCGGAGCTTCGCCGGAAGCAGGCCGCCGACAAAAACTACGTGGAGAAGGGCAACAAGGACGAGGTGTTCCGCTACCACATCGCCAAGGTGGTGGAGGAGGACGACTCTCTTCAGGAGGAGCCCGTGCTCACCAATCAGGACCTGGTGCTGGGGGTACGGCCGGAGTTTTTGGACATCGAGGACTCCGGCAGCCTGGACGGGGAGATCTACGGCGCCATGCCTACCGGCATGGAGTCCACCATCAAGGTGCGGGTGGATGACTTCCTCCTCACCGGCGTGGTGTTCGGGAGCACCCTGTTTTCCCTGGGGGCCAAGGTGCGCCTGAACATCTCCAGCGACAATATCATGCTCTTTGACCGGCAGAGCGGCCGGTGCATCACCCAGGGCAGCCTGGAATTCCTCCAAGTGTGAGGACCGGATGGGAACCACTCAGATAAAGCCTGACCCTCCGGGCGAATGGCACAGTCCGCCTATTCTCTTCGAAACAGGATGAAATCATGAGGAAAGACCTATATCACAAATTTCGAGTTTTAGGATATTCTATGTACACTTTGTTTCTGCAATTGTATTGACAAAGAATACCCGGCGGGGCACTGCCCCGCCGGTATATTTTATAGCTCTGTCAGTTTCCTGGCGGCCTCCTGCATTTGCCGCAAATCAGTCTTGATGTAGAAATTGAGAGTCGTACTTGTGTTGACGTGGCCTAAAATCTGTTGAACACTCTGAATATCGGCCCCGTTGCCTAAAAGCAGGGTGGCGCAGCTGTGCCGCAGGTCGTGGGGAGAGAGGTCGGGCAGATCATGGGTTTTCATAAACCGCTTGACACGGCGGGTCACAGCGTTGGGGTCCCTGGCCTTGAAAATACCCCGCCTCGCCGGAAAAAATGAAGCTGTCTGCGAGGACAGCGCCGGGATTTTCCCGTTTTCGCCTCTGCCTATTTCCCTGCGGGGCTTCACGGTCAAGCGGGTCATTGCCCCCCAGGACGTCACCACTCCCGAGGACGAGACACGCATCCGGACATGCGTCCAGGAGGTAGATCAGCTCTGGGCTGATATGCAGGCGTAAGCGGGAAGGATCAGCCATGAACCACTGGCCTGCCTACATAGAAGTGGATCTGAACCAGGTCCGGCATAACGTGAAGGAGATCCGCCGCCGCATCGGGCCGGAGGTCACCCTGATGCTGGTGGTCAAAGTGGACGCCTATGGCCACGGGGCCCCCGCCGTGGCCCGGGCGGTCCTGGAGGCCGGGGCAGAGCAGCTGGGTGTGGCCTGTGTGGACGAGGCCGCCGCCCTGCGGGTGGCTGGGATCACCTGCCCCATCCTGATCGTGGGGCTGGCCTTTCCCAAGGCTAGTGTTGAAATTAAGCCCCCCGCGTCCGAAAATGCGATGCTGTTAACAATGAATATGGCAGCAGATCAGGCCGCCTAAATGATAACAGTTGGATAATTGTGCGCCGTACCACTGGCTATTTCTGTTTTCTGTGGTATGTTGTGTCGTTAGAAAGGAGGCGACACACATGCGAGACACTCCGGAAAATCTGTACCTTGGAAAGATCACCCCCAACGAACAAGACGTCACACCTGGCTCGGTTCTGGCAGACGCTATGGACCGTGCGGAACAGTGCGAGGAGAAGCTCACCGCCCGGCTGGAGGTGGGAGGAGAAAACCCTGCTGCTCCGGCTCCTCAATGCGGAAAATGAGATCAGCAGCACCATGGCTCTGGAGAACTTCATCCTGGGTTTCCGGCTGGGGATGAGAACCGCTATGGAGTCCCTGGACGAGGACGACGGTAGCCTGACGATGTATCGGGAGGAGAGATGAGCTCACGCCACACCTTTGCCACCAGCGCTCTGGAGCACGGGATGGACGTGAAAACCCTGTCCACAGTCATCGGGCATGTGTCCAGTGCCACCACGCTGAACGTGTACGCCCATATCACCGACGAAATGCGGCAGAAGGCGGCGGACAAAATTGACCGGGCCATCACCGGGAGAGAACCGCCGCAGGGGAAGGAGCCGAAACCACCCGGCAGAACCGCCTTCCAGCCGGTCAAAGGCAAATACCGCAAGCCGGGCACGGGGTATATCTCCCAAATCAGCGACCACCTGTGGGAGGGGCGCTACTCCCCCAAGGTCAACGGCAAGCGCATGGCCCGGAACGTGTACGCGAAAACAGAGGCCGAGTGTGAGGAAAAGCTGGCCGAACTGATTCGGGAGATGAAGGCGGAAATTGCCGCTGGGAAGGAGAGGCAGAAGCAGGGCGGCCTGACAAGTTGACCAAGGCGATCCGGCGTAATACACAAATGGGCCTCCGGAGGCAGAACACCTCCGGAGGCCCATGTTTTCTCTGTCTGTGGCTGAACCTGTGGTCATGCGGAAAACGCATGGCCGCTTGATTTTGAAAAGCCAGCAAAAAGTTGTGAAAAACCGCCGCTTTCTCTCGAAAACAGCGGTTTTTGTGGCAAAGCACTACAATCTAGACATTTCAAATTTTCGATTTGCCATCTTGAAATATTGCCCAACGGCCCTTCTGGGCCGCGCCGCTTTTGCGGCGTACGAGCGTTTTGCCGTAGGCAAAACCTCGGCGGAGGGATGGCTCTGCCATCCCGAGCATTTCAATCACCGAAGGGCGGAGACCGCCTTCGGCGGTCGGAGCCCAAAACGAAAGGACATCCTTTCGGATGTCCTTTCGTTTTGGTGGACGATACAGGACTTGAACCTGTGACCTCCCGCACGTCAACCAAAAACAGAGCTTTTTTCTAACTATTTTTAATGCTTTACAGCATTATTCCCTCCAATCCACTTACTTTCCGTCACTCTTTAACCACAAGGTTTCCGCCTGTTCCACCGCCGTCTGTGGCTGGTTGTGTGGTCAAACCGTTGGGAGAGTATACTTTTGCGATCTGACCGTTTGCACAAATGTGGTCAGAGTGCGGTTTTCTGCGCCGCGACAGTAATCGGCCTACTTGCTTTTGGCAAGTCACCATGGAACTACTTTTGCGATGGTGTTAACAAAGAGATCATGCCTCCAATGTGTAGTATGCGCCCGCTCCCTTTCCCTGCAACGTCAACTTTTGATTCTTCACCAGCCGTTGCAGAATGCGAAATGCCTTTGCCGGAGAAACATGCAGTAGTGCGATTACATCCGCCCGTTTAATTGACTTCTGTTTCCTGGCTAGCTCCAAAACCAATTCCTCATATCGAAGTTCGTCAATTCCTTTTTGTCTGATATATGCAGCTGTATTTTCTCTCCCGTAGGCTTTCGGGCTCAACATATAGTTTCTGCCGCGGCCATTCCCAAGCGCTTCCACCAAGCCGGATTCTACCAGCGCCTCCACAACAGCTTTGATACGGCTTTCATCACGCTTGAGAGCCTCGGCAAGCTCACGGAGTGTTGCCTGGTGCATCTGCTTTAAAGTATTCAGAACAAGAAGTGCATAAATTGGGAGCGGATGGCCTAAACGCTGCTGCTCCTCTGAGATCATTCGTACAAAAGCTTTATCTGGCAGTCCTCGAGGAATAAAAAGGCGAACGCTGGTGCTGGTGGATTGGGAATAGTCAGGGAGCAGGCGTCCATATAATAATGACCCCTCATAAATTCTGTCGATGCCTCTGCCCGTTCGCTCTGCCAAACCAATTCGCTTCAGCGCATCAGCCAGGACTGGATTGCGGCCATGCGGCTCCGCGTCCAACAAATTATCCGCATTGATCCCCTCAATAAAGCCGCCAGGATTGCTGATCAGCATTCCCTCACTGTTGATTTCCACACGTACTCTGCCCAGCATAGAATAGTCACGATGGCAAAACGCATTGACTAACGCCTCTCGAAATGCCCGCTTATCAAAATCTGGGATGGAAACACGGAACAATCCCTCTTCCATTTCCTCTTCATGGTTCCATGCGGCAACATACTCTGTAATTTTTTCAAAGGCAGAGAGAATTGGGAGGAAAAACGATTCATTGACCCGAATATCGGTCCCTTCCAGCACCTGAATCGCAGTTTCTGCCGTCGGCATCAGTGCTTTCAGACGCTCCGCCTTTCCAAGCAGCAGCAATCCTGTATAGGTAGGCACAAGCTTTTTGTCCACTTGGACGACCATTTGCAGCGCTTTGTCAAGTTCTTCATTGTCCAATTCCAGGAGCGCAGGTTCCCCCCGATATTTTCGGATGATTTGACGAAGCCGCTCCCGCTCAACAGGGTCTAAATCCTGATAATCACCATCTGGAACCGGCTGCGCGGAATAGTCAAAAAGGCTCAAATCTGATAGCCGGCCGGCAATTTCATAGGGATACATCGGAACATTCTCTGGAGTTCCATCCGCTTTGAGGCGCCTTCGCTGCATTTTCCCGGAAGACGATGCGGTAATACTGGTACGGCGGGGGACAGAGATTTTTAGAATTGGCTTTTCCAGATCTAAAATTTCGCATCGGACCGGGACCGGTGGGACAGTTTTATTGGCAATAAAAGCGGCCAAACGAGTAATATCCGAATGTTCTTTATGCAATCCCGTGATCTCGCCATCATCCTCTACCCCAAGGTAAAGATCTCCTCCATCGGTATTGGCAAATGCAACCACTGCATCGATGATTTCTTGATCTGCCAACTTCTTTCGATCACTTTTGAACTCATGCGTCATATCTTCCCGAAAACCAATGTTCAATGCAATCACATCCTTTAAACGCACAATAACACACGCGTGTGTTTTTGTCAACAAAGAAAACACACGCGTGTGTTATTCGAGCGTTTTTGCGATGGTGTTAATCGTGATACGATGATATGAACTTGGCAGATAGGCCTGTAATTGTCATTGTTTCAGCGCATCCAGCAGCTCGCTGAATTCATCCATGGCCGACTGGAGGTTTTCCAGGATGTCCTCCGCCAGTTCCACCGGGGCCGGCAGGTTGTCCAAATCAGCCAGAGCCTTGTCCTTGATCCAGAAGATATCCAGGCTGGTTTTGTCCCGATTGAGGATCTCCTCGGCGGTAAACCGCCGCCAGCGGCCATCCGGGTTGTCCTGGCTCCAGGTCTCGTGGCGCTCATAGCGGTTTTCCGGGTGGTAGCACTGGATGAAGTCTTTCAAATCCTCATAGGTCATTGGGTGCTGTTTCAGGGTAAAGTGCAGATTGGTCCGCAGATCGTAGAACCAGACTTCCTTGGTCTGCCGCTCCGGGCTGGCGGGGCGCTTATTAAAGAAGATTACATTTGCCTTGACGCCGGGCTTGTAGAAGATTCCGGTGGGCAGTCGGAGAATGGTGTGGAGGTCGCAGGTCTCCAGCAGTTTCTTCCGGATAGTCTCCCCGGCTCCGCCCTCAAAGAGCACATTGTCCGGCACCACCACCGCCGCCTTTCCGGTGGCTTTCAGAAGGGTGTTGATGTGCTGGAGGAAGTTGAGCTGCTTGTTGGAGCTGGTGGTCCAGAAATCCTGCCGGTTGTAGACCAGGTCCTCTTCCTCCTGCTCCCCCTCCTCATTGGTGAAGGTGAGGGAGGACTTTTTCCCGAAGGGAGGATTAGTGAGCACATAGTCGAACCGCTCCCCCGGGTCGGTGAGCAAGGCGTCCCCGAGAGTGATGGGGACCTCCCCGTACAGGTCGCCGATGTTGTGGAGAAAGAGGTTCATCAGGCTCATTTTGAAAGTGGCGGGCACGATCTCCCAGCCCCGGAAGGTGTCCCGCTTCAGAAACTCCTTGGCCTCCCGGTCCAAGGTATAGTGCTCGGGGTCGGACAGGTAGCTTTGGGCCGCCAGCAGGAAGCCGCCGCTGCCGCAGCAGGGGTCGGCGATGGTCTTCCTGGGCTCCGGACGGATGCACTCCACCATGGCCCGGATCAGCGGCCGGGGCGTGAAGTACTGGCCCGCGCCGCTTTTCACGTCCTCCGCGTTCTTTTGCAGCAGGCCCTCATAGATCTCGCCCTTCACGTCGGTGGACATGGACACCCAGTTTTCCTTGTCGATCATCTGGACGATGCGGTAGAGAATGGCGGCATTGCTGATCTTGTTGACCGCCCCCTGAAAGATCTTGCCCAGGGTGCCCCCCTGCTCCCCCAGTGTCTCCAGGATGGATTTGTACTTGCTCTCCAGTTCCGCGCCTTTCAAGGTGTTCATATCCGACCAGCCGCAGCCGGCGGGGATACCGGTCTCCCGCTTGTAGGGTGGTTTTGCGTACTCGTCGGACATTTTCAGAAAAATCAGGTATGTAAGCTGCTCCAGGTAGTCGCCGTAGGACACGCCGTCGTCCCGCAGAGGGCCGCACATCCCCCAGACTTTGGAGATGATAGTTGAGGTTTGGTCAGGCATATAAAATCAATCCTTTTATGGGCTGTATGGAATCTTTGAGCGAAAGAAGTCTCCATAGTTTAAATGGTATTTAGGACCCAGCATTCTTTCCACGCTAAATTCTGCCATTTGTTGTTTTTCTGATGGCGAAATTCCTATTGACTTTATCGCCTCTGCAGGAAACTCAAGTTTTGTATATGGGATAAAAACGCCATCTTTTATGCGATAATCAATTTTGTAGAGTCCAGGCTTTCCAGGAAAAATATGATCCTGTAAAACGATTCTAAACTCATTTTCGTCATAGAACGCGTGGTGTTTAAAGAATACTCCCAAGTTTTCCAATGGAATTCCTATTATGGAAAAGATGCGGTCCTTCTTAGGTTCAGCAAGATATTGAACATATATATGTTCGTATTCGCTCAATAAATCAGTTAAAATTTTCTCTTGCTGAACCTCATCATATATCACTTTCCCAGATATTAGATGGAACAAGCCAGGTTCAGGTATATTTGATATAAGTTCTTTTTTCATAAAACCAATGTTATATCCCATACTGTTTCCTGTTTTTGTGTAGCACTTCCACATATTCAAATTATCTTGATCCAGCGAAAAAGATATAACATAGCTATCTCGTTTATACGCAAAAAGCAACCGATTGGATAGATCATATTTTTTAAGCCAATGGTCACATAATTTTAAAATCCGAGTACAAAAATCAGGATTCCATTCTTTACGTTTTGCCTTTACAATACGCTCTACAAGTCCATAAATATATCGCAATTCACTGCTATCATTTAGATAATTGATATCCGTAGCCCACAGGCTATTGCTCTCTGTAATTCCTAATATTCCTTCTGGAGAAGTATAGTGATAAATTATCGTATCCTCTGGTATATCTGGTATTTGTTTTATGTACCGATAATAGATATCAAACGCTTGTTGTTCGATGCTCTTTGATTCCTGCTCCAAAGAATTGTCCATTAAAGCAGCCTCCCCTCAAAGGCTTGTTTCAAAATACTCTGCCGCAGGGCTTCTGCTTTCTGCAAGGAAGTGTCAACGGTCTGTTCGATGCTGTCACAAACAGATAACCGAAATTCAATTTCTGATACTGCATGATCCTGTGTATTCTTATCAGCACTCGGAACAGGCACTTTCACAAGTGATTGTCCGGTTAAATGCTTAATTCCAGTCCCCGTAAAAAAACGCTTTAGTTGCCCTGTCTGAGCTGCAAACCACAAGTAATACATATAAAATTTAGGATTAGACCCATCTGTAAAACGGACGCGATGAAGAGCCTTTTGATAGAAAATAGGCTCCTGTTCTTCCCACACAGCGCAACGCCCCGGTTCTCCCCCCTCACAAATCACAAGATCACCATATTGAATAGAATATTTCTCTATTTCATCCAAACCAATACGCATTTCCAACAAATCAGATAGGTCAAAATTAAACCATCGCACATTAATATTTCGTAAGTAGCGTTGTGGCGTTCCAGTATTTTTCTCCTTATCGAGCATCTTCCCTAATCTGGCATCCGTAATGTTACCAAATGGGACAAAACTTTCAGCACATCTAAACGCCTCTTTCAGCACCGCCTGCCGGTAGACCTTCAGCTTTTCCTTCGCGGTTTTCAGTTCCGCCACGCTGGCGTCCAGTTTGGAAAACAGCTCCTCGATTTTGGAGACTATGCGCTCTTGTTCATCAAGGGAGGGAACAGGCACCTCAATATTTTTAATGACATTTTGTGTAATCGCTTTGAAGGTTGTTCCTGTACCTGACTTCTGCAACTGTGCCTCATAGTACCTGAAAAAGTACAAAAGATACTTCAAACGAATACTACTGCCCGGACGAATTGCTGTTAATCCACGACCAATACACACCTTTCCAGGAGATAGATTTGTCGGACCAACAGGAGCTCGAACAGATAAAAGGATATCATCTTTCTCCGCTATTCTGATTGGTTGAGAACAGTATGTCCTTATATTAGGATACAAGGCTCCAAAATCTGCTTTTCCCTGAAAAAAAGGAATCCCTTCTCCATTAGTGTTATAATATTTTGACTCCGGTGATTGCCCTGCTATAATGGCGGCAATATCTTTAAGCAAATATTTTTGTATCTCATTTTTCATATCTACATTTATTCCCACAGTTCTTGCAATACACTTCGGCAACTCCGTAAGTATTAAGCACTTTCATTTGATAAAGTTTGTTTTCCTTGGCCCAACACACAGCGCAGTAAGGTAGCTGCCGTTCATCGTCGCTAATAGAAATATATGGTTGGTTGTGTCGAATAATACTCTGTTCCAAATCTCTTATCTTACGTAACTCAGCATTTTCTTCTTTCAATCTCGCATTTTCTGCCTGCAAATCAAGTGCCTGGGCGCTCAAATCCAACAGTTTCCGGTATAATTCAACATTATCAGCTTTCTGTGCTACATTAAGTGCATCTTTAAAAGCATCATAGATTCCCATATTATTCTCCCTTTTACGCCACCAATTCCCGATTCATCTCCCGCAAAATCTCCTCGTACTTGTCCCCAAACACCTGATAGAACCGCCCCAGGCCGCCCCTGCGGTCGAAGGGACTCAGGTCCAGGTCCTCCGGCTGGATGCTCAGGGAGGCAGCGATATGATCCTTCACCAGCTGGAGCCACTCCATCTGTTCCGGGGTAAAGTGGACCGCGCCGGCGTTGCGGCGGAAGGTCCACTGCTGGAAGTTATAGTTCACCTTGTCGGCAAAGGGCTGGAGGCTGTCCGCCTCCTCCATCTCGAACCGCACCAGGGACACCAGGTCGGCCAGCTGGCGCACGGTACTGGTCTGCTTCACCTTCTCCGGCTTCTGAATGGCATAGCAGTCCCACAGCCGCTCCAGGGTGACGCCCTTCTCCCGCAGCTTCTCATACAGAGCTTTCAGCTTTTCCAGAACTATGGGCCGGTCCTGATAGGTCTGGCTGTACAGGATGCGCAGAGCGATGATCTCGTCCTTGTGCTCCTGGATAAAGTCACGGAAGGTCTGGATCACCCGCTGGGCGGTCTGCTCTTTCTGGGCGTCGAATCCGGCGAAGAGCACCGTGTCCGGGTTAGTGTTGTCGATGATCTGCTCGTGGCTGCGGCGGACATTTTCGATAAAATCCCGCACCTCCGGGCGGCAGAAGGGAGCAGCCGCCTGGGCCACTGCCTCCTTTTGGACGGACTGCACCTGCTCCGCGGTAGGCTCCTGTGTGTGGAATTTCTCCCGGGCCGCGGCGGTGAGCACATCCTCGTCAAAGGCGTCCAGCAGCTCCTCCGCCAGTTTGTTGGCGGGCAGGCCCACCACCTCCGTAAACTCCTTCCGCTCGCCGGGCGACATCTGACTGTTCAGGCGGATGATCCGTCCGGCCAGGGAGGTGAGGGTATTTTCGTCCCGGGCTCCCAGCGCCACATTCAGCATCAGTTCTTTCAAAGAGACAGAGGGCTTGCGTTCCAGGACACGGGTGTCCGACTTCTTGGAGGTAGTAACCCCCACAGCGTCCACAATGACAAAGTGGTCCTTATTCTCTGTGGCCGAGGGCGTGACCTTCTGTAAATCGTCCTTGCTGAGGATGCGGGTCCCCCGCCCCTTCATCTGCTCAAAGTAGTTCCGGCTGCGCACATCCCGCATGAAGATCAGGCACTCGATGGGCTTCACATCGGTGCCGGTGGCGATCATGTCCACAGTAACGGCGATCCGGGGGTTATAGCTGTTGCGGAAACTGCTGAGGGTCCCCTCCGGGTCCTGGGCCGAGTAGGTGATCTTCTGGCAGAACTCGTTCCCCTCGCCGAACTCCTCCCGAACGATCTGGACGATGTCGTCGGCGTGGCTGTCTGTCTTGGCAAAGATCAGGGTCTTGGGGACCTCACGCCGACGGGGGAACAGTCTGGTGAACAGATTTTCCCGGAAAGAGCGGATCACTGTGCGGATCTGACTGGGGTTGACGATGTCCCGGTCCAGCTGGGTGGGCCGGTAGTCCACATCCTCGTCCATCTGCTTCCACCGCTTTTCCCTGGAAAGCCGGTTGCGGTATTCGATCATCTGCTTCATGATGTGGGCGCCGCTCTTGGTCACCTGAGTCTCAATGAGGAAGATGTCCTCCCCCACATTGACCCCGTCGATGATGGCCTGCTCCCGAGAATATTCGCTGACCACATTCTCGTTGAAAAAGGCAAAGGTGCGCTTGTCCGGCGTGGCAGTCAGTCCGATCAGGAAGGCGTCAAAGTAATCCAGAACCTGCTGCCACACATTGTAGATAGAGCGGTGACACTCGTCGATGATGATACAGTCGAAAAATTCCGGCGGATATTTCTCGTTGTAGACCACCTCTTTGGCAGGCTGGTGGTCTGCTGTGGTCAACTCGTTGAAAGAGGTCTCCTCCGCAGACTCGTCCAGCTCCTCCCCTTTCAGGATGGAATACATCCGCTGGATGGTACTGATGCACACCTGCACATCGTTTGGCAGGTAAGAGTTCTTCAGCCGCCGCACACCGTAGAGCTGGGAGAAAGATCGGTTGTCGTCATTAGGCCGATAGGCCAGAAATTCCCGCTCCGCCTGCTCTCCCAGGCCCTTGGTATCCACCAGGAACAGCACCCGGTTGATCTTGGCATATTTCAGCAGACGATAAACTGCGGTGATGGCGGTAAACGTCTTGCCTGCGCCGGTGGCCATCTGAATAAGCGCTCTGGGACGGTTCTCACCGAAGGACTTCTCCAGATTGTGGATGGCCGTGACCTGGCAATCCCGGAACCCGGTAGTGTCCAGGGGCGGAAAATGCTTCATGTTGTTGCGGGTGGTGTCATCCTGTTTCAGCAGTTCCCGCAGGCTCTCTGGCCGATGGAAACTGAAGATGCGGCGGGAGCGGTATTTCTGGTCTTTGTAATCGGTAAAACGAGTCAGCTTTCCCGTGGCTTCATAGGCAAACCGGATGCGGTAGTCTGTCTTGACCCACTTGAAGGTACTCCTGGCGTACCGGCTGGACTGCGCCTCAGCCGTGGTGATATTTTCGCCTTTTTCATCTGCCTTGGCCTCCACAACCCCGACTGGGATGCCATCTATAAAAAGCGCATAATCCACCGGCCCGGTGCTGGTGGGAAATTCCCGCACCGCTACGCCGGGAGCAGCCATGGGATTGAGCTGCCGCATATCCTGCAAAATCCAACCGGACTGAATGAGTCTCTGATCAATTGCCTCACGCGCTTTTTGTTCAGGAGTCATGGAGGTCACCCCGCTTTTCTTGAATGATTATACGTACTCCAATGTTTCCTCGCTTTGTTGCCAATCGGGAAATATTTTCAAATATATTTTTATTATAACATGGGCCTCCTAATTCAACAACTGAGCGTTTGAGTCATCCTCATACAATCGTCAAAACGATATGGACCAAGGAGTCGCCAATCCAAGAGCCCTTGCCCCTCATTTAATGCTTTCAGAAGTTAAGGGTATGCTCCAAAGCGCCTACCGTCCGGGCTTCCCGGTCGCAGCAGCAATTCTTCACCCACATCTTCAAATTCTTTCCAAAGAATACTTCTATACCCTGTACTAATAGGAAGCATGTATAGTTCCATAGTATGTTCCTTCATGCCTGCTTGATCCTAATTTTGAGGACCCAAACACACATACTGTACTTGCAAAAGGGGCGCTTTGCTTGGATGTAAGAAACAGACACAGGTTTAAATATGATACACTGAAACAAAGAAATGCCGGTGGAGGAGTATCCCACCGGCATTTCTCTTATAACTTATCCAATTGCTGTTTTAGTTCCTCATCCGCTAACTCCCCTCTCTCAGACCGCTCCAACAATCCCTGCGCCTTAGCCACAGCTACGTTCCACTCATCTATGGTAATCTTCTTCCGATTTTTTCTCTGCTTCAAACGATTGTATGCTCGGTCATATTCTATCTGCGCCGGCGTGCGGCCAGTCCTGTCCCTGGCCTCCTTACGATGGGCTCCCACTTTCCGGCAGGTGCGCTCTGTCTCACCTGGCGCAATGTTATTGCAGTAACAGGTGTTATAACCCGCTGTAAGCAGAAAATATTTCCCGCAGTTGTGGCAGCGCCGGGGGACATTGCCCACCGAAAGTCCCCGAAAGAACTCCACCTCCAAGAAATCCAGAAGAGCAGAAAATCTGGTCCGCTCCGCTAAAATGACCTTGTCCTCACCTACTGGGGACAGCATCGGCACAAACTGCACCTTGATTGGAAAACTGTGATCGAGCTCACACGTGCCACGTTCCAAAAGCTCTGCCGTCATAATATCGCTGTAAAATTGAAAGACTCCCACAGCGTAAGATTCCGAATTTCTCCGCTCCAGCGATTCAAAGTATCCGTCCAGCATCAGAGAAATCTGTTTCTGAAATGTACGCAGGAGCTCATTGACACCCATAAGCTTACGTAGGTTCTCGTCTACTCCGGCTCTTCCTTCTACAGTCAGATACCGAATTCGGCTCCATAGCTTTTCTAACAAGGGGGCGTTTTGTGCCACTGGATGCAACCAGTCAATATTCAAGTCCCGATAGACCGGTAGCACAGATACCAAATTCCATACATCCTGCAATTTTTTCTGTGCCCGAAGTACTGACTTCTCGGTATCTTGTTCCCATACTTCCTGCACGGTATGAAAAAATTCCATCAGTATCTGATCGATCCGAAATAACTCGGATTCCTCTAGGTTCAGGATATCCACAACACACTGACCAATTGGGTATTCCCGCGCTCCAATAAAAACACGGTCACTATAGAACAACGCTGTAAAATCATCTACAGCCTCTGTAAAAACCTGCTCACTATCAAATGTCTCGCCTACCATATGCCCTCCTGTCTGTAACCGATCAACTTTTGAGATTTACCCGATCCACCTCAAAACGATTGAACGCCTCTTCTGTCTCTGCTATCATTGTATCAGGTAAAGTTTAAAAAATCAATCGGAGGTACACATGAAAGAGTCTGTCTACAGAAGTTATGATGCCCTTCCCCTGTTTCTCAACTCGAATACCGTGTCAAAGGTTCTCGGAGTGTCATCCTCCAGCACCTATGAACTCATGCACACAGAAGGGTTCCCCTCTCTGAGGATTGGCAGTCGAATGGTCGTTCCCAAAGAACAATTCATTCAGTGGGTATCCGCGCACACACAGGGAGGTGGCCATCAATGAATCCGCTTACCATACCGCGCCATCCGAGTACGTATCGTTTCCCGCTGCCCAACGACATCTGGGTACAAAAACTGAAGCCTCAAGCATTTGCCATTCTGGCCTATCTCCAGTACCGCTCCTGCCGGAAGATCCATGGTGTGCCTACCATAAGAGAGCTTGCTATGCGCACAAAAATGAGTGTCAAGATGGCGGAGCTGCAAGTGGACATTCTGGTCGACCGGGGTCTCATGACCAGTAATCTGCTCCCAACCTGGACGCTGCCCACGGCAGGGAATTTTTTCACTCTTCCGGATGAAGTCTTTTATCTGAATCTTAGTCACGGAGCCATCACGGTCTACGCCTACCTGCTGTGCTGTGAGGACCGCCGCTCTCACCAGTGTCATCCCAGCTATAGCACCATCGCAGAGACTACCGGTCTGTCTGTCAATACTGTGATGAAACACATCACTACGATCTCTGATAAGCAACTCATCACGGTGGAACGCACCAGCTATATCGACCGGCATGGGATGAAACAGAACGGCAATAATCTCTATACGATTCTACCTATTCAACAGGCCACGGATGCGTTTTATCAGCAGCAGTTAGACAGATTGGAATCGCCAGGTGAGCACCAACGGGTGACAGAGGAAGCACCCACGTGACCGCATATAGGCTGCTGTATAGCCAGGCCACCTGGGGAGCGGGGAGATGATCTCCTCCCTGGGTTATCGGCCGGTTTTGAGCCGGTTCTGGGGGAGGTAAGAGGGACGAAAGGAAAAGCAGGATAAAGGCCTGGGGTCGCCGGTGGCACCTCCGGCCGGTCACTTCGCCCCGCAGTGCGGGTCGTTACGGGGGTTTTTCGGTGTATCAAAAGTGGGGTCAAAAACAACAGGCGGGGATCACGTTTGCGGTCATGATCCCCAAACCCCTACTGTCACAAGGAAAAAACAGGGGTCAACCCCCGGAAAGGAGCAGTTTATGGGCAGAAAAGAGAAATTCGCCTTCTACCTCTCCCCGGAGAAGAAAGCACTTCTGGAACGACGGTATCAGGAGGACGGAAGCCGGAGCCTCACCGCCTTCATTGAGAACGCCGTGGACTTCTACCTGGACTACCTCAGCGCCAACAGCGCTGGACTGTTCCTTCCCACCTCCATCAAGTCCTATCTGGATGGACGGCTGGGACAGTTGGAGGAGCGGCTGTCCTCCATCGCCTTTCGTCAAGCAGTGGAACAGGACATGGTGGCCGGTATCTTGGCGGACACCTATCAATTTGGTGACGAGGACCTCCGCCGCCGGCGGGCGGGGAGCGTGCAGAATGTGAAAAAGACCAACGGCCGCATCTCACTGGAACAGCGGGTGCGGGGAGCCTGGGAGGAGGACGATGAGTGGCTCGACTGATTATGAAAAGTCCCTACCTGAAGTGCGGCAACGGCAGTTCTGTCAGTGGATACCTGCGATACATTGGGACACGGGAGCGTGTGGAGTTGCTTCCGGATGACCGTCCGCCCACAAGAAAGCAGGAGCAGCTCATCACAAAATTGGTGAAGGATTTTCCTGATAGCAAAGAGTTGGATGAGCACTCCGACTGCAAAACCAAACCAACAAAATCCAACGCCTCTGCGTTCATCTCCAGGTCACTGGAGGAAAACTGGCCGGCGGTGCAGCAGTCGGAGGGCTACATGAAGTACATCGCTACTCGGCCCAGAGCGGAACGATTAGGCAATCACGGTCTGTTCAGTGACGAGGACAGTGTGGACTTGGCAAAAGCTATGGACGAACTGGATCACTACACCGGAAATGTGTGGACGCACATCCTCTCCCTGAAGCGCGAGGACGCCGCCCGCCTTGGCTACGACAATGCCAAGGCATGGATGAATTTACTCCGGGCCAACCGCAATGACATCGCTGCCGCCATGAACATCTCGCTGAATCACTTCCGCTGGTACGCTGCCTACCACGATGAGGGCAAGCACCCCCATGTCCATATGATGGCATGGTCGACGGTGCCAGGTGAAGCCTATCTGACGCGGGAGGGCATCCAAAAGATCAAGTCAACACTGACCAACCAAATATTCAAGCAGGAGATGCTCCACACCTATGAGCAGAAATCTCAGTCGCGGGACGAGCTGGTGCGGGAGGCGCGGCGGACCATCCGAAAACTCACACAAGAGATGGCCCGGAGCATCTGCTCGGTTCCGGAGATCGAGCAGAAGATGGAACAGCTGGCCACGCAGCTGGAGACGGTCAAGGGCAAGAAGTCCTACGGCTACCTCCCCAAGCCGGTGAAGAAAACCGTAGACGAAATCGTGGATAAGCTGGAGGAGCTGCCGGTGGTCCGTGAGTGCTACGACCAGTGGCGCGCTCTCCAAAATGAAGTTGACAGCTACTACCACGACATGCCCAAAGAAAAGAAAAAGCTGTCTCAGGAGAAAGAGTTCCGTCAGATCAAGAACGCTGTCATCCAGGAGGCGGAGCGGATACGGTTGGGGGATATCACCTTCGAGGACGCTGACCTGACCGGCCATGACGAACCGGAGCAAGTGCGAGGCGAGTCCTATGCCTGCTGGGAACTGCGGCAGATTATTCAGGACGACACCCTCCCCCTGGCCGACCGGGACGGCGCGATGGAGGAATTGGAGCGGCTGGCGGAACGAGGAGATACCCACGCCCAGTACCTGATGGGCCTACTCTATCGGGATGGTCCTCTGCTGATTCCGGACAGCCGGAGGACGAAGCACTGGCTCGTTCAAGCGGACAAGCAAAACCTTCCAGAGGCACAGTATGCTCTGGGGAAACTGCTTCTCTCTGACGATCCCGAAGTCCGAGACCCGGACGAGGGCATCCGCTGGCTGAAAGAAGCGGCGGCCCAGGGAAATTCCTGGGCCGCCTACTGGCTGGGAAAGGAGTATCTGACCGGCGAGGTGCTGACTAAAGATACCGCCAAAGCGGTAGATTGGTTCACACAATCTGCAGAAGCGGACAACCAGTATGCCCAGTATATGCTGGGCAAGTTGTACCTGACAGGACAGGGCATGACTCACGACCAGACCCAGGCGATGAACTGGTTCAGCCGCTCCGCCGCCCAGGGAAACCAGTACGCTCAGTTCTTCCTGGAACGGCAGAGTGACCTCCGTCCGCCCTCCGTTATGCTGTCAGCCACCCGCCTGCTCTACCACATGAGCCGGATCTTCGAGGATCGCTCTCTGCCCCGATCTGGCGCTAGCATCCATGTCGACAGCAAACTTCGAAGAAAAATCCAGGAGAAGAAGATTGCCATGGGCCACAAGCCGGACGACCACGAGGAGGAACAGATTCAGGCCTGGGGTGGTATGACCATGAAATAATAAAGTACCGCACAGTAACAGGACTGTTCGGTACTCAAATGTCTATCAAAATGTCATATCTAATCCCATGGTTGGCCCTTGGATCCTTTGCGCAAAAAACTCGATCAATGGATCCATCACTCCTTGCGCTGCGTATATTGTTGCGATCATGAACTCATCCGGGTCGGCGTCTGACAAATCAAACTCATAGCCTAAGTGACGAATCCACTGGGTAAAAAAGAGCCGCTGGGTTCTTCCGTTTCCCTCCCGGAATGGGTGTAGCATATTGATCGTATTGTAAAAATCCGCAATTGCCTCGATGAATTTCTGATGAGAAAGACCTTCATCGGTAAAGGTAGCTAACCGAGAAAAACACGCATCCGCACACGACGGAATCTCAGCAGCAGGAACAAAAACCGTTCCCTTTTTTGAAATCTTGATCGTACGTATCTGCCCTGCCCAATTGTAGAGATCGCAAAACAAAAAATGATGGATGGATTTGTAATGTGCAAAATCAAATGCACCTGCCATCGGCTGCTGATCCAGCAAACTGGCCTTGCCCAAAACAATAGCCGCTTCGGTCTCCGCCAGTTTCTCCTCATCCTGAATCCCTAGTTTATTGATTAGGCAGGTCGTCCCTGGATAGCAGTCCTCTGTAAGCGCGTCTATGCTGTACGCCATATCAGGCCTTCCCTTCGCCTGAAATCACTTGCGTCAGATATTCCTGCAGCGTGATCTCCCCGGCCAGCAGCTTGCGGCAAAGTTCCTTACAGGCATCCGTGACAGAAAACCCCTCCATTCTCAGGGAAAGCTCCGCTGTCCGAATGGAGCGTTCAATGGAGTCAGACATGTTTATCCCTCCCCCGAATCAGGTTCTTTGTGCCTGCATTGTAGCATAAGACCATCGCCGTTGCAAGGGGCGCAGGTACGAAGTAACCATGTATCTGCATAAAGACACGTGGGGCTAAAGATGAGAAGAATATCTTTCTTCCGATCTGCCCCAGCTTTGAGATTGCGACGCTGTTAACAATGAATGCGGCGGCAGAGCGCCCAAATGATAACAGTTTGATAATTGTGCGCCGTACCACTGGCTATTTCTGTTTTCTGTGGTATGTTGTGTCGTTAGAAAGGAGGCGGCACACATGCGAGACACCCTGGAGAATCTGTACTTTGGAAAGATCACACCCAATGAGCAAGACATCACACCTGGCCCCGTTCTAGCAGACGCAATGGACCGGGCAGAGCAGTGTGAGGAGAAGCTCACTGCCCAGTTGGAGGGAGAGAAGAAAACTCTGCTGCTCCGGCTCCTCAACGCGGAGAATGAGATCAGCAGCACCATGGCCCTGGAGCACTTCATCCTGGGGTTCCGGCTGGGGATGAGAATAGCTATGGAGGCCCTGGATGAGGACGACGGAAGCCTGACGATGTATCGGGAGGAGGGATAGCTTATGGGAAAGAGACGTCCATCCGGCGACGGCATGGTTCGGAAACGGGAGGACGGCCGTTGGGAGGGCCGCATCGTGGTAGGCCACAAGGGCAACGGGGATTCCATCTTCCGATATATCTACGCAGATACCCAGAAAGAACTGACAACTAAGCTCCGGCAAAATATTGATGCGTTCCAAGATGTGGAGCTCACAGAACAGAGCAAAATGACACTGGCACAGTGGCTCGATGAATGGCTGGAGAAGCACATGACAGGAACGGTCCGCCCCGGCACCCTGGAGGGATACCGGAAGGACATGGACAACCATGTGAAGCCATACCTGGGGGAAAAGCTATTGATAAAACTGACATCTGATGACCTGCGGGAACTGTATCAGCTTCTCCTGGAACGAGGGCGCAAACTCCCCCGCCAGAACTGTGGGCCTGGGCTGGCTCCGGCCACCGTCCGGGGAATCCACACCACCCTCCACCACGCATTGAAAACGGCAGCGGACGAGGGCCTGATCCCCTTCAATCCCGCAGAAAAAGTAACTCCGCCCAGCGTGCCAAACACACCCAAGCGGGTACTTACCCACGACCAGCTGGAAAAATTCCTGTGCGCAATTCGATTCGACCCCATCTGGCACGATTTCTTCTATACCGAACTGACCACCGGCCTGCGCCGTGGGGAGCTGTGCGGCCTAACATGGGAGGATTTCGACAGTAAGGCAGGCACCCTCAAGGTGCGGAGAACGATCTACGCCCGAAAGGGCGGAGGGCTGGAGGCAGGAGAAACCAAGACCTATGCGGGACAGCGGACGATCCTGCTCCCCCACAGCACTGTCCAGCTTCTGAGGGAACGGAAACGTTCTGCCTTGACCCAGTGGATCTTCCCTGATCCCCTCCGCCCGGAGCGGCCGGTGAACCCAGGAAGCGCATACCGAAGACTGAAGGAGCTGTTGCAACAGGCCGAACTGCCCAGCCTTCGGTTCCATGATCTGAGGCACACGTTCGCTACTCACGCTCTGGCCTCCGGGGTGGACGCCAAGACCCTCTCACGCATTCTGGGCCACACCAAGGCCAGCTTTACCCTGGACACCTACACCCATGTCACCGGGGATATGCACCGAAACGCCGCAGAGATCGTTGGAAATGTGGTAACGGAGTGGTTAGGAGATGATCTGACTGTATGGCAAAACGAAGGAAACGGGGCGACGGCAGCCTCCACCTGAGAAAAGACGGCCGCTGGGAAGGCCGGGTCGTGGTGGGCTATGATGAAAAAGGACTCCCCAAAACGAAAAATGTACTGGCAAAAACCAAATCGGAGTGCAGTGCAAAGCTGAAAGCATTGAAGGCCAGCCTCCAGGAACAAAAGCCGGAGAAGCCCAAAGGGGACATGACCTTCGGTACCTGGCTGGATCACTGGTATCAGAGGGAGTGCAAACCCCAAATTCGTCCCAAGACCCAGGCGGACTATGAAAACCGCATCTACCAGCACATCATCCCGGAGTTGGGTTCCATCCCTCTGGCCAAATTGACTGCGGCGGACCTTCAGCAGTTCTATAACCGGCTGAAGGAGGGAGGCCGGCTCCTGCGGGTGGAGCAGTACGGTCCGGGGCTGTCCGACCGCATGGTAAAGAGCTGTCATGTGACCTGCCGGATGGCGCTGGATCAGGCGGTAGCCCAGGGGTTGATTTTGAAAAATCCCGCTCTCTCCTGCAAAGCGCCCTCCACACATCCAAGAGAGATGCAGGTGCTGACAGGAGATGAGATCCAGCGCCTGCTGATCCAGGCCAAGGAGGACGGCTGCTTTGAACTCCTTCTGCTGGAACTATCCACCGGCCTGCGTCGGGGCGAGATCCTGGCCATCCAGTGGGACGATCTGGACTTCCGGACTGGCACCCTGCGGGTGGAGCGGCAGGTCCAGCGCATCCAGGGGAAACTGGTGGTCTCTCAACCCAAGACCCGGGCCTCCTGTCGGAGCATTCTCCTGCCCGCCCCCGTCTTGGAGATCCTGGCACAGTACCGGCAGAGCGTCAGTTCCCACTGGATGTTCCCATCCCCGAAGAAAGAGGACTCCCCTCTGGACCCCGCCGCGGTGCGGAAGAAGCTGTCCGCCGTACTGAAGCGGGCGGGCTGCCCCGCCGCCCGATTTCACGATCTCCGACACACCTTTGCCACCAGCGCCCTGGAGCATGGGATGGACGTGAAAACGTTGTCCACAGTCATCGGCCACGTGTCCAGTGCCACAACATTGAACGTGTACGCCCATGTCACCGACGAAATGCGGCAGAAGGCGGCGGACAAAATCGACCGGGCCATCACCGGGAGAGAACCGCCGCAGGGGAAGGCGCCGAAACCACCCGGCAGAACCGCCTTTCAGCCGGTCAAGGGCAAGTACCGTAAACCGGGCACCGGGTGTATCTCTCAGATCAACGATCACCTGTGGGAGGGTCGCTACTCCCCAAAGATCAACGGGAGGCGCATGTCCCGGAACGTGTACGCGAAAACAGAGGCCGAGTGTGAGGAAAAGCTGGCCGAACTGATTCGGGAGATGAAGGCGGAAATTGCCGCTGGGAAGGAGAGGCAGAAGCAGGGCGGCCTGACAAGTTGACCAAGGCGATCCGGCGTAATACACAAATGGGCCTCCGGAGGCAGAACCCCTCCGGAGGCCCATGTTTTCTCTGTCTGTGGCTGAAACTGTGGTCATGCGGAAAACGCATGGCCTCTCGATTTGAAAAGGCGAGCTAAAAGTTACAAAAAACCGCCATTTTCTCTCGAAAACAGCGGTTTTTATGGTGGACGATACAGGACTTGAACCTGTGACCTCCCGCACGTCAAGCGGATGCTCTACCAGCTGAGCTAATCGTCCGAACAGCATGGATTATTATACTTGGCCGCACAGGTTTTGTCAATCCCTTTTTTCGAATTTTCTGATTTCTCCGCCTGGAGGGGGTAAAAAATCCCAGAGAATTTTTCCTTTTTCTGTGGCAAACTCCCGGCTTTATGTTATACTAAGGGCGTATATTTTTGATGCTTGAAGGAGGACTTCATCATGCTGACCCTTGATCTGTCAAAATTGAATGGATTCCTGCCCCAGGACTATCTGTCCAGCCGGGAGGAGGCCCTGCGGGAGGCGGCCCGGATGCTGGCGGAGCACAACGGCCCCGGCGGCGACTTCACCGGCTGGGTGACCCTGCCCCGGGACTATGACAAGGAGGAGTTCGCCCGCATCCAGGCGGCGGCCAAGCGCATCCAGCAGCAGTCCCAGGTGCTGGTGGTCATCGGCATCGGCGGCTCCTATCTGGGCGCCCGGGCGGTGATCGAACTGCTGGGCTCCCCCAACTATAACCTGAAGCAGAAAAATACCCCCGACATTCTCTTCGCCGGCAACGGCCTGTCCACCGACGCCCTGCTGGAGACCATCTCCCTCATCGGCGACCGGGACTTCTCGGTGAACGTGATCTCCAAGTCGGGCACCACCACCGAGCCCGCCGTGGCCTTCCGCATTTTCAAGCAGATGCTGGAGGAGAAGTACGGCAAGGAGGGCGCCCGGGAGCGCATCTACGCCACCACCGACAAGGCCCGCGGGGCCCTGAAGGGCCTGGCCGACCAGGAGGGCTATGAGGAGTTTGTGGTGCCTGACGAGGTGGGCGGCCGCTACTCCGTCCTCACCGCCGTGGGCCTGCTGCCCATCGCTGTGGCCGGTATCGACATTGAGGCCCTGATGGACGGCGCGGCTCAGGCCATGGAGGCCCTGTCCGCCCCCGGCGCGGACAACCCCGCCTGGCAGTATGCCGCCGCCCGCCACGCCCTGTACGAGGGGGGCAAGAAGGTGGAGCTGCTGGCCTGCTACGAGCCCTGCTTCCGGTTCTTCGCCGAGTGGTGGAAGCAGCTCTACGGCGAGAGCGAGGGCAAGGAGGGCAAGGGCCTGTTCCCCGCCAGCGTGGAGTACACCGCGGACCTGCACTCCATGGGCCAGTATATCCAGGAGGGTGAGAGACTCATGCTGGAGACGGTGGTCCAGTTTGCCCCCAAGGGGGAGTTCCTCATCCCCAACGACCCGGAGAATGTGGACGGGCTGAACTTCCTGTCCGGCAAGCCCCTGTCCTTCGTGGCGGAGCAGGCCATGCGGGCGGTGATCCTGGCCCACGTGGACGGCGGCGTGCCCAACGTGCGCATCCAGATGCCCGCCCTGTCCGAGACGGTCACCGGCTATCTCATCTACTTCTTCGAGTATGTGTGCGGCCTGTCCGGCTACCTGCTGAAGGTCAACCCCTTCAACCAGCCCGGCGTGGAGGCCTATAAGAACAACATGTACGCCCTCCTGGGCAAGCCCGGCTATGAGGCCCGGAAGGCGGAGCTGGAGAAGCGCCTGTAAGAAACCGCTCCCAGCTTCCAGCCTGCGGGGCTTGCCCAGG
>OBYM01000348.1_pt1 | contig 26888 bp, 25 predicted proteins | sample 1538191 | NCBI WGS metagenome assembly OBYM01 (sample SAMEA2580165, study PRJEB22360) | human gut metagenome | biome: human gut; feature: human-associated habitat; material: faeces | place: Denmark | collected 2008/2010 | reverse complement strand
AGCACAGATGCAGAAGGACGACTGATCTTATGTGATGCTATCACGTATGCACAAAGACTAGGAGCTAGCCATCTTATTGATTTAGGAACTTTAACTGGCCCAGCCTTGGGAGATGTTTATACTGCTGTTTTCGCTAATGATGATGCCTATTATCAAGAATTTGAAGAAGCTATGAAAGCAGCTGATGAAAAAGGATGGCGATTACCAATGGATGATGAATACCTTGAAAAACTCCAATCCAACAGCGCTGATTTCAAGAATGGTCCTATGACTTTTGGTGGAGAAGCCAGCGGGGCAGCCTGCTTGTTGAATGAATTTGTGGAAGATGGCATCAAATGGATTCACTTAGATATTGCTGCCACTGCTAAAACACCTGATGGCGCAACTGGTGCTATGATCAGAAGTATTGTTGAATTATTAAAACCATAAATACACTTAAAAACCAATGAGGCTTATGGTCTCATTGGTTTTATTCTAATTCAAATTGTCCTGTATATAATTGATAATAACGTCCTTTTTGTGCAATCAATTCATCATGACTCCCACGTTCAATAATTTGGCCATGATCTAATACCATAATAGCGTTAGAATTTCTAACTGTTGATAATCTATGGGCAATCACAAAAACTGTTCGATTTTCCATTAAACGATCCATACCTTTTTCAATTAATTTTTCGGTACGGGTATCAATCGAACTTGTTGCTTCATCCAATATCAAAACAGGTGGATTGGCAATGGCAGCTCTGGCAATGGCTAGTAACTGACGTTGACCCTGTGATAGATTTGCCCCATCACCACTCAACATGGTTTCATAACCATTTGGTAAACGTTTGATAAAACTATGGGCATTAGCCAATTTTGCTGCTTCTATCACTTCATCCATTGTCGCATCCAGTTTTCCATAGCGAATATTATCAGCAATTGTTCCCGTGAATAAATGCGTATCCTGTAAAACAATAGAAATCGAATGTCTTAAATCATCTTTTTTAATTAATTTGACATCAATACCATCATAAGTAATACTCCCACTATGAATATCATAGAAACGATTAATCAGATTTGTAATGGTTGTTTTTCCTGCTCCTGTACTTCCAACAAATGCAATTTTTTGTCCCGGTTTCGCAAACAAATTAATATTTTTCAAGATTGGAACATTTTCTTCATAGCCAAACACCACATCATGGAAACGCACATCACCCTTTAATTCGACAAGCTCAATACTTCCATCTGGTCTAGGATGACGCCATGCCCAATATCCTGTATGTTCCTGACATTCACTTAAATGACCATCTTTATGTTTACGCACTCTTGTTAATGTAACTTGACCATCATCAATTTCTGGTTTTTCTGACATCATATCAAATATTCTTTCAGCCCCTGCCATAGCTGCTAAAATGAAATTCAATTGTTGTGTAAATTGATTGACTGGTTGCGCAGTCTGTCTGACAAAAACCAGATATGAAGATAAACTTCCTAAATCCATAATACCACCGATTGTTAAAAATCCTCCTACACAGGCAACAATAGCGTAATTAAAATAGGAAATACTAACAACTGTAGGAATTGTTCTTCCTGAATAAGTCAACGCATTAGTCGCAGCCTCCTGTAAAATACGATTGCGACGATTAAATTCTTCAATATTAGCTTGTTCATGATTAAAAACTTTGACAACTTTGACACCATCAACCATTTCTTCAATAAATCCATTCAAATCACCTAATGCCGCCTGTTGTTTAGAGAAATAATGTTTACTTCTTTTGGTTAAATATTGAATCATAAAATACATAATCAACATACAGGCAAAAACAATTAATGATAATTGCCAACTTAATACAAAAATTAAAATCAATGTTCCTACAATCATAATAAAGCTTTGAATTAAATTATCAAAACAGTTATTTAAAGCATCTTGAACTGTATCCAAATCATTTGTAAAATGACTCATTACTTCTCCATGTGTATGACTATCAAAATATTGAATAGGTAATTTTTGTGTTTTATCAAATAAGTCTTGTCGCATTTCTTTAACAATCTTTTGAGACGTATGCACCATCAATTGTTTATAAATGGCTGTTGAAGTCGCTCCAATCATATAGACAACAATCATAAAAATAATAAAACGAACCAATCCTTGATAATCTCCCGGCATTAAATATTGATTAATGACCGTACGAATTTGAAATGTTCCCCAAAGATTAATTCCTGTACTGATAATAACTAAAACAGCTACACTGCTTAAAGCATATTTATGATATCCAATATACTTTTTAAAGGAGCTTAATGTTTTCATCATATCTTGAGGTTTTGCATTTGTAATTTGTCTTGCCATTATAAACCAGCTCCTTCCAATTGAGAATAATAAATATCCTGATAAATGTGATCATGTGCCAACAACTCATCATGCGTTCCCACTGCATGAATATGTCCATCTTCTAAAATCACAATCTGATCAGCATGTTGAACACTCGAAACACGTTGAGCAATAATGATTTTTGTTGTATCTTTTAAAGATGCCAACCCTTCTCGAATACTGGCTTCTGTGGCCGTATCTACTGCACTTGTAGAATCATCTAAAATCAAAACTTTTGGTTTTTTTAATAATGCTCTGGCAATACATAATCTTTGTTTTTGACCACCTGAAACATTGACTCCACCTTGTCCCATATCAGTTTGATAACCTTCTGGGAAATTTTTTATAAATTCATCCACACAAGCAATGTGACAAGCCCATTCAATGTCTTCATCACTTGCATTTTTATTACCCCAAAGCAAGTTTTCTTTAATCGTTCCACTAAACAAAGTATTCTTTTGTAAAACCATTCCTACACTATCTCTTAAATGTTCTACAGAATAATTTTTCACATTACGTCCATCAACCAAGACTTCTCCTTCACTAACATCATAAAGTCTAGGTATCAACTGTACTAAGCTCGTTTTCGCTGAACCCGTTCCTCCCAAAATACCAATTGTTGAACCACCAGGAATATGCAAATCAATATCAGTTAAAACATATTCTTTAGCTGTAGACTTATATTTAAAATAAACATGCTGAAAATCAATGCAACCCTGTTCAACTGTTAAAGATGTATTTTGCGGATCATGAATATCAGGAACTTCATCTAAAACTTCAATAATACGTTCACAACTGGCAATAGAACGTGTCAACATTAAAAAAACATTTGAAATCATCATTAAGGCATTTAAAATCTGTAAAACATAACTTAAGAATCCAGTCAATTCTCCAACTTTCATCGTTCCAGCTAAAATCATCTGTCCACCAAAAAATAAAATAGAAACAATCGTCAGATACATCACATATTGAAATAATGGCATATTCCATACTGAAGTACGAAAGGCTTTTTCACTATTTTCTCTTAAATATTCATTCATGCCTTCAAATTTTTCAGATTCATACCCCTCTCTAACATATGATTTAACAACACGAATAGCATTTAAATTTTCCTGGACAATTGTATTAATATTATCCATACTTGATTGCATAAACTTAAACAGTGGTCCAACTTTTCTTACGATGACAAATAATCCAATCCCCAATATAGGTGTAGAAACCAAAAATATAAGAGCTAATTTTGCATTAATAGTAAAAGTAAAAAATAATGCCAACAAAAGCATAAAGGGTGCTCTGACTAATGGTCTAATTCCATTACATATCGCATTTTGAATGATAATAACGTCACTTGTTAAACGGGTGATTAAAGATGATGTTGAAAAATGATCAGTATTCGCAAAAGAAAAATTCTGAACTTTTTCAAATTCATCTTTTCTCAATTCGGCTCCAAATCCTTGTCCTGCCGTAGCTGCAAAACGAGCATATAAGACTCCTAAAACATAAGCAATGCAGGCACAAACAATCATCAGTATGCCTTGTATGACAATATAATTTGTATCTTTATTGGCTACACCTACATCAATAATATTAGCCATCAATACAGGTATCACAAGTTCAAAAACTGTTTCTCCAATAATACAGGCACATGCCAGTAAAAAATAACGTTGATATTTTTTTGCATATGGCCATAAACGTTTGATCATATTTTCCCCTCCTATAAAATCTCTTTTCCTGTTAAATTGGTATACATACGAGATAAATATTCTTGAAACTGTTGCTTCTCTTTTTTACTGAATCCTTTTAAAGAAATTTGTTCTATTTCTAAACAATGTTCGTCCCATTTTTCTAAAGCCTTTTCTCCTTCAACTGTTAAATTCAGTTGATAAGCACGTTTATTTTGAGGATTTATAGCTTTTGTAATCATGCCTTTTTCTTCTAAGTTATCAAGAATCTTACTTACTGTAGCACTTTCAATATCACATTCTTTTGCGATATCTTTTAATTTACAATCCTTATGATTTTGAATATATCGTAATACTTTCGGTTGACCGGGTGATAAACGAAAAGCATTCATATTCATTCGATTCTTTTGTCTTTGCGCATGAAAAGCTTTAAAAACTAACATATAAAAAGGTGTTTTCATGATTTTCCTCCTTTCATTAGCATACTAATTATTAGTACGCTAACAATTATAGTCTTATTCAATCTTTTTATCAAGAGAATTGTATGTTATTTCATTTGCTTGTTAAAAATACGAGTGCTATAATACAAAAAAGAAAGAAGGTCGAATAAATGAGTAAAGTAGATATTATTTCTGGTTTTTTAGGAGCTGGAAAAACAACATTAATCAAAAAACTTATTCAGGATTGTTTAGGAAATGAAAAAGTTGTTTTAATTGAAAATGAATTTGGTGAAATTGGTATAGATGGAAGCTTCTTAAAAGAAGCTGGAATTGAAATTACAGAAATGAACTCTGGATGCATTTGTTGTTCATTAGTTGGTGATTTTAGTGAAGCTTTAAAACAAGTCGTAGCTAAGTATCATCCTGATCGTATTATCATTGAACCATCTGGAGTTGGTAAACTTTCTGATGTCATTAAAGCTGTTAGGGATGTTCATAGTGATGAACTTCAATTGAATAGTTTCTGTAGTGTTATTGATGTGAAAAAGTGCAAAACATATTCACTAAACTTTGGAGAATTCTTTAATAATCAGATTGAATATGCTTCTACTATTATTTTAAGTCGTACCCAAGATGTACCACAAGATAAGATTCAGGAAGCTATTGATATCATTAAATCTATGAATACAACAGCTTCTATTATCACAACACCTTGGGATGAATTAAGTGGTGAAACAATTTTACAGACAATGGAAAATGAAAATTCTTTACAGGACATCTTAATGAAAGAAGCAGATATTTGTCCAGAATGTGGTCATCATCACGAACACGGTGAACATTGCCACCATCACGAACATCATCATGAACATGGTGAACATTGTCATCATCATGATGAACATCATGAATGTTGTCACCATCATCATCACGAAAACGAAGAATGTCATCATGGACATCATCATGACCATGAATGTGGATGTGGTCATCATCACCACCATCATCATGCTGATGAAGTCTTTACAAGTTTAGGAAAAGAAACAATTCATACTTATACACAGGAACAGTTAAATCAAATTCTTCAGACTTTATCTTCATCTCATGAATATGGAGATATCTTGCGTGCGAAAGGTATTTTACCTACACCAGATAAGAAATGGTTACACTTTGATTTAGTACCTGGAGAATATGAAATTCGTTTTGGTAGTGCTGATTACACTGGTCGTATCTGTGTCATTGGTAAAGATTTATTAGAAGACAAAATTTATGAATTATTTGGAGTAGAATAATGAATACAAGAATCTATTTATTTACAGGGTTTTTAGATAGCGGAAAATCTTCATTTATTATTGATACCATTACAACAACAGATTTCTGTAATAATGAAAAAACTTTATTAATTATCAGTGAACAAGGTGAAAAAGAATATAATCAGGAAGATATTGAATCATTCAATTGTGATTTGGTTTATATTCATAAAGAAGATGAATTCAATCTTGAATTTTTAACCGAACTTAAAAACAAATATCATCCAACTCAAGTCCTCATGGAAGTGAATGGAATGTTTAATGTTGATCATCTTATTGAATGTGAAAAACCTGAAGGATGGGACGTTGTCCAAGTTTTAACAACCATCAATGCTAAGACTTTTGCTTTGTATATTCAAAACATGCGTTCTTTATTATATCAACATGTTGTTCATAGTGATTTATTAATTTTTAATAGAATTGATGATTCTATTAAAAAATCATTCTTAAGAAATAATATTAAAGCCATTAATTCTACATGTCAGATTATTTATGAAAAAGAAAATGGCACTGTCAACACTCTAGAAGATGATGAATTACCATTCGATATTCAACAGGATTATATCAATGTTTTAGATCATGATTTTGGTCTTTTCTGCATGGATGCCTTAGATCATCCTGATAAATACGATCATAAGAAAGTCACTCTCAGAGGAAAATTCATTGGTCGTGATAAACAATTAGAAGATGGCTTTGTATTGGGACGTTTAGCTATGGTTTGTTGTGAAGAAGATACCTCTTTAATTGGTATGGTCTGTGAACATCCTGCTGCTAAACAACTGATTCCTAATGAATGGGTTGAAGTCACTGGAACAATTGATGTCCAGTATGATCCAGATATCAACGGAAATTTCTGTTTATTAAAAGTGGATGACTTAAAAGTCATTCCACCATTAAAAAATGAATATGTCACTTTTGATTAGAGGATGAATTGAAAATCCTCTTTTTTATTTATATCTTATTCCTATGTCACCATTACAATCAACCTTATCCTTGCTATAATTTTTGAATATGACTCGAGCCATAATCATTTGTATCACAAGACTTATTGCCATTCCAGTCACAACATCTGTTAAAAAATGAGCTCCCATAATGATTCTTGATAATGCAACCAAAAAAGTAAAGCAAACCCCTATAAAAAATAATAAATTTTCTTTTCCTTTTAATTTTCTATTAAGCAAAGGCAATACACATAACAACATCGCACAAGCCGCATTCGCTGTATGTCCAGATGGAAAGGATTTAAATTCTTCACCTGCTACACCTAAAGCCATCAGCTGATCTTTCATTGTATTTCCTATAACCCACCAAGGCTGAAAACTGACATCATGACGACTACTAACCATTCGCATACGGGGGCGTTCCCATGTCATTTTCACAATATTAACAACAAAAACTTCAATTAAAACTATTAATAAAATAAAAATCACTATCTTTTTTATTGTATCCTGAGATGCATGGCTACTAAGTCGATAAATCAATACATCAACAATTCCTACAATGCCAATAGCTATCACTAAGCTTAATAATGTTGTCATTCTAGAAATATATAATAAAGCTCCTATTGTGATCCCTATAACAGCAATAAGATTAAAAAGTAGTGACAAACAACAATATAGCATCGTCTTTATTTTCTTATCCTTATCTATCATACGTAATAATAATGTTCCAATTGCAGCCATACATAACAAGGCAGGTATTTGACCATAGCCAGCCAAAAAAACACCAAAAATATTAGACGAATTATAAAAAAACTGTGAAATCTGATAATCCCAAATAGAACCTATCCCCATTAAAACAAGTAAAATAACACCTATAACTATGCAATACTTCTTATATATTTGTATATCCATATTTTCTCAACCCTTTATTTGATAATATTATAAAAAATACAACTCTATCTTTTTTAACATTTAAACTTACACTTTATAAACTATATCTGAAATTGATAAACATAATATGAATCATTTTATGTATATTATAACAAACAATATGAAAATATTACTTTTTATTGATATGTTTATGGATGAATATTGATAAAATTTAAACTTATACACCCTTTTATGTGTAATGGTAATCCAAAATACCAACAAAGCTGATCATAAACAAAAAGCCACCTATTTATGGCTACTTTCCAAATCAATATTGACTATATTATTGAGTTCATAAAGCTTCATATTTTCAGTTTTCTAAACTTCTGATACTATCCTTTTCTTTTGTAAAACTATCATAAATTCAATACATATATCTCATGAACCATTTATACTAAATCTAGATTTAGTCATATTATATTGACATATAGATGATCGAATGATTTTAAATAAAAAGAGCAATTAAAAATATAATAGAACCAATAATACAAAACGTTCCCATAACACGCATCAAAGCGATATACAACTCTGAAGGTTCTCCATTCTTTACATCCCAGAAATGTTCTATTTTCCATAACAGATCAGGTCTTCCTACCATAGCAATCCCCAATAACAACAATACCACTATCCAAACATACTCCATAACAGTCACATCCCTTATCTTTATTTTAACATACTCTTTTCTTTTTCATAGAATTTCAATCAATAAAATTTGAACTTATACATCCTTTCATGTATAATGAGTATGCTAAAAAAGAGGTGAAAAAATGGAAGGTTTTTGGTATGAATTAAAACATGTTTGTAAACAATCTGGTGCAAGATATGGGATTTTACATACACCACATGGCGATGTTGAAACACCTATGTTTATGCCAGTAGGAACACTTGCTACAGTGAAAGGTATTTCTCCAGAACAATTAAAAGAAATGCATTCTCAAGTCATTTTAGCAAACACTTATCATTTATGGTTAAGACCTGGTGAAGATGTTGTTAAAATGGCTGGCGGATTACATAAATTTATGAATTATGATGGTCCTATTTTAACTGATAGTGGTGGTTTTCAAGTCTTCTCTTTAGGAAAGACAAGAAAGATTGAAGAAGAAGGCGTGACTTTTAAAAGTATTGTTGATGGAAAGAAATTATTTTTATCTCCTGAAAAATCTATTCAAATTCAAAATGATTTAGGTGCTGATATTATCATGAGCTTTGATGAATGTGCTCCATATCCTTCAACACATGAATATATGAAAAAAAGTGTGGAAAGAACTCTGCGTTGGGCAAAACGTGGTAAAGATGCTCATAAAAGAAAAGATCAGGCTTTATTTGGGATTGTACAAGGTGGAGAATTTGAAGATTTAAGAGAACTGTCAGCTAAAGAATTAGTGAAAATGGATTTCCCTGGCTATTCTATAGGAGGAACAAGTGTTGGTGAACCTAAAGATGTCATGTATAAAATGATTGATGATGCAGTGAAATGGCTCCCTCAGGATAAACCACGTTACTTAATGGGTGTTGGTAATCCTATTGATTTAATTGAAGGGGCTATTCGTGGTATTGATATGTTTGACTGTGTTTTACCAACAAGAGTCGCAAGACATGGAGCGTTAATGACACATCATGGACGTATGAATATTAATAATGAAAAATATAAATATGACTTTACGCCTATTGATGACAAATGTCATTGTTATACATGTCAAAACTATACACGTGCTTATTTAAGACATTTACATAAATGTGATGAATTATTTGGAAAAAGTTTATTATCTATTCATAATGTTGCTTTCTTGCTTCAATTAAGTGAAGATATAAGAAAAGCCATTCAGGAAGATCGTTTATTAGATTTTAAAGAAGAATTTTTAAATAGTTATGGTAGAGATGTTTATGAAAGGGCGTTTTAAATGAAAATTAGTGAATTTGATTATGATTTACCAGAGGAATTGATTGCGCAAACTCCTCTACAAAAAAGAGATACTTCACGTTTAATGGTCTTAGATAGAAAAACAAAAACGATTGAAGACAAGCATTTTTATGATATTTTAGACTATCTACATGCTGGGGATATTTTAGTCAGAAACAATACAAAAGTCATTCCTGCCAGACTTTATGGAATAAAAGAAGAAACTGGTGGTCATGTTGAAGTCTTGCTTCTTAAAGATTTAGGTGAAGATGTATGGGAATGTCTTGTGGGAAATGCACGTATTGTGAAAATGGATACTGTCATTACTTTTGGAGATGGTTCTTTAAAAGCCAAATGTGTACATATTGGAGAAGAAGGTATTCGTCATTTTCAAATGATGTATGAAGGTATTTTCTATGAAGTCTTAGATCATCTTGGCACAATGCCACTTCCTCCTTATATCAAGGAAAAGCTTGATGATCCTCATCGTTATCAGACTGTTTATGCCAAAGTCGAAGGTAGTGCCGCCGCACCTACCGCTGGTTTACATTTTACTGAAGATATTTTAAAGAAAGCTCAAGACAAAGGTGTTGAAATCCTAGATGTCACTTTACATGTAGGGCTAGGCACTTTTAGACCAGTGAAGGTTGATGATGTATTAGAACATCATATGCATAGTGAATTTTATATGATTGATGAAGATACTGCCCAAAAGCTTAATCAAGCCAAAGCCAATGGACAACGCATTATCAGTGTTGGAACAACTTCAACAAGAACACTTGAAGCCAACTTTAAAAAATATGGAAAATTTCAAGCTACACAAGAAAGTACTGATATCTTTATTTATCCAGGTTATCAGTTTGAAGCTATTGATGCTTTGATTACCAATTTCCATCTTCCTAAATCAACATTAGTGATGCTTGTCAGTGCATTTGCTGATAAAGATTATATTATGAAAGCTTATCATCATGCTGTGGAAGAAAAATATCGTTTCTTCTCATTTGGTGATTGTATGTTTATTCAATAATGAAAATCAATTATGATCTTAAATTACAGGAAGAACTTCAAAAAATTGGCAATCAGAAACCAACATTATTACTTCATGTCTGTTGTGGACCATGTTCTAGCAATGTGATTAAAGAATTATGCGAACATTTTGAAATCACAATCTATTATTCCAATTCCAACATTTATCCATCTGATGAATATCAAAGACGTTTCCATGAATTATTATCTTTTATTGAAAGATTTAATCATGATTTCAATCAAAACATTCAAGTCATTGAAGATCCTTATAATAATAGTGAATGGATTTCTCATCTTTATCCTTTAAAAGATTATCCAGAAGGAAGTATAAGATGTCGTCTTTGTTATAGCTTGAGAATGCGTAAAACATTTGATTATGCAAAAATCAATCATTATGATTATTGGACAACTGTTTTAAGTGTATCCCCACATAAAAATAGTCAATGGATTAATGAGATTGGAGATCAATGGCAAAGTGAATCACCCAAATTCTTATATGCTGATTTTAAGAAAAATAATGGTTATTTAAAATCAACACAAATGACTAAAGAATATGGAATGTATCGCCAAAATTATTGTGGCTGTATGTTCAGTTATGAAGAAATGTTAAAAAGAGAAGAACATAAAGTTGAACAAAAGCAGGATGCCTAATGCATCCTGTTTTTTGTGATTAAAGTAACATAATAAGCGTTCCTGCCACAATCATCATTAATCCAATAAAAGATTTTAAATTCAGTTTCTCATGAAAGACAATATAAGAGAAAAGCACTGTGACTAAGATACTCAATTTATCAATCGGCGTGACAAGACTGGCTGGCCCAATCTGCAATGCCCTATAAAAACATAACCATGAAGTTCCAGTCGCTATACCTGATAAAAAAATATAAATCAATTCATGCTTGGGAACTTCTTTAACGCTACTTTGCGCATTTGTCGCAAATACAACAACCCATGCCATCACCAAGACAACACTTGTACGGATGGCAGTTCCTAAATTGCTTTCAATATGACTAATTCCTACCTTTCCTAAGATGGTTGTTAAACTGGCAAAGACAACTGATAACACAGCATAGATCAACCAATGATTGTCTTCTTTTTGATTTGTTTCCTTTTTCTCCAACATCAAAAAAGTTCCCGTCATCATCAAGATCATCCCGATAATTTTATAAATATTGACTGTTTCATGAAATAAGATAAAACTTAAAATCATTGTTAAAACAACACTTGTCTTATCTATCGCAGCCACTTTATTAATATTTCCTAATTGTAAAGCTCTAAAATAACATAACCAGGATGCACCTGTCGAAAGACCTGATAACACCAAAAAAAGTATTGTCTGATAAGATAAGTTCGCTATTTCATGAAAAGAACCAACAATAAAAACCATAATCCACGAAAAAATCAAAACAACAATTGTTCTGAGAGCTGTCGCTACATGTGAATTTGTATCATGTATACCACATTTTGCTAAAACAGCCGTTATTCCTGAAAAAAATGCTGAACCAAATGCATATAAAACCCACATCACTTTGACCTCTTTTCTGGTATTTCTTCTTTTTTTATTCTCATAACTCTATTTTATAACGATTTTCATTATAAAAAAAGCAAGAATCAACGTTCTTACTTTTGATAAACATGTTTATAGGCTTTTTGTCTTGTTATTTTTAATACATTTTCCTCACCAGGAAAATGAACAGGATTCATATGTGTCTGCTGATAAATCTCCAGTAAATCTATAACATCCTGATAGATTTCTTCAATCTCCATATTTCCATACATTCTTGGTGGTAAAATATAAATAGGGACTTGAACATCAGTCTTTTCAAGTAACTGTTTCACATAAATATTAAGGTGTGGACAACAAATAATAATATCAAAGTTATCTATCTTTTCTAAAACAAGAGAAAAAGGAGAAAACTCCATTTCAAGTTGATTCGATAAGTTCTTGGCAATAATCTCCTTTTTCATTCTTTCAGCGACATAACTTGATGAAAAGCCACCACCACAGCATAATAAGACTCTAATCATGTGCTGCCTTACATTTCTCTACAAAGATTTTTATTTTTTGAGTTGCAATCTTTAATTCTTCAAGACTGTAAGCATAAGAAACACGGATAAATCCTTCTCCTGCTGGTCCAAAAGCAGTTCCTGGAACACAAGCTACTTTTTGATCTTCTAACAGTTTTTCACAGAATTCATCAGATGTGAGTCCAGTTGAACGAATACATGGAAAAACATAGAAAGCGCCTTGAGGTTTAAATGTTTCCAGTCCCATATCATTAAATGTTTTCACTAAAAAGTTTCGTCTAGCCTTATAAGAATCTCGCATTTTCAAGACTTCATCATAACAATGTCTTAATCCTTCAATAGCTCCATATTGGGCAGCTGAAGGAGCAGACATGATGATATATTGATGAATTTTATTCATAGCTTTTGTAAATACAGAATTAGCAAGAACATAACCCAAACGCCATCCTGTCATCGCAAAGGCTTTAGAAAAACCACTCACAACAATCACCTGATCTTTGATTTCATCAAATGAAGCAATTGAACAAAATTCTTCTTCATAACTCAATTCTGCATAAATTTCATCAGAAATCACGATAAGACCTGATTCCTTAATAATAGGAACAATCTTTTCATAATCGCTCTTTGTCATAAATCCACCGGTTGGATTTGATGGATAATTAATCAATAATGCTTTTGTTTTGGGTGTAATCGCAGCTTTTAAAAGCTCTGGTGTTAATTTAAACTCATCTTCCTGACGTAAATTAATTGTGACAGGAACCCCTCCTGCAAGCTCAACACCAGGTGTATAAGCTACATATCCAGGATCCAAAACAATCATTTCTTCTCCAGGATTTAATATAGCACGAATCGCAATATCAATACCCTCTGATCCCCCAACAGTCACAATACAGTTCTCTTTGGCATTATAATCCACATGAAAACGATCACGATAATATCGACAGATTTCTTCTCTTAATTCCTGTAATCCCTGATTGGCTGTATAAAATGTTCTTCCTTTTTCAATGGAATAAATCGCAGCTTCTCGAATAGCCCAAGGTGTTGTAAAATCCGGTTCCCCAACTCCTAAAGATATGACATCTTCCATTTGTGAAGCTAAATCAAAGAATTTTCTAATTCCACTTGGTTTAATTGTTTTGACTCTATCACTTAAAATATCATTATAATCCATTATGGAGTCACCACCAATCTATCATTTTTTCCATCTTCATCTTCAATTAAAACAACACCATTATTTTTATATTGTTTTAATACAAAATAAGTTGATGTTCCTGTCACTCCATCTACACATGCCAGTTTACTAGCCACAAAATGAGCAACTTCCTGCATTGTCTTTCCTTTAACAATACACACAAATTCAAAACTTCCACTCAATAAATACATTGTATCAACTTCATCAAATTTATAAATATGACTCGCAATACGATCATAGCCATATTCTCTTTCTGGACTTGCATTGACTTGAATCAATGCTGTTACAATTTCTGTATTTGTTAAATCCCAGTTGACAATTGTATGATAACCACAGATCACTTTCTTCTGTTCTAATTCCGTTAATTTTTGAATGACATTATCTTTAGATTCATCTAAGGCGGCCGCTAAATCAGTAATCTTCATCCTCGCATTTTTTTGTAATAAACTTAACATTAACTTCTCTTCCATATTCGCTTCCTCCTTCAATATAGTATCTATTGTATTACACTTTTGTGTATTATGAAAGAATTTTATAATTTTCTTTTTATTATTTCTATGTTTTTATACCTTTTTTTATTCATTTCATAAAATATTATGATAAAATATTTTATATAGCGAAAGGAGCTTTAACATGAAAATCTTTTATGTATCAAGTTATGGAAAACATCATGATAAAGGTATTTATATCATGAAATTTGATGAAAAAACATTAGAAATGAAACGTATTCAACAAATCGAAACTCAAGACTACCCTTCTTATATGATATGTAATGATCACACTTTATATGTCGCTTATAAAAATGCCAATTCTCATAGTTATGGAGGGGGATTAGGAAGTTTTTCAATCTATAAAGATGAACTGATTTTAAATAATAATTATCATTCCAGCGGTCGTTCTTATACACATTTATGCGTTGATCAAAATAATCGCTATCTTTTTGCGGCAAATTATCATGTTGGCGCAACTGCTTCTTACCAATTAGAAAATAGTATTATTACTCAAAAAATTTGTGCAGTTCATCATGTCGGTTTAGGTCCCGATCTTTTAAAACGCCAAACAGGTCCACATGCGCATTATGTTGGCATCACTCCTGATCAGGAATTTGTTTATTCTGTTGATTTAGGTGCTGATAAAGTCGTTATGTATCGTTACTCTCAAGGTGTTTTATTAGAAGATCCTCATTATACTTTAAATATTGTTCCTGGTTCTGGTCCACGTCATATGATTTTTTCTCATGATGGTCGTTTTGCCTATCTTGTCAATGAGATTGCTAATAATATTATGGTCTTTAAATATTATCAGGGCCATTTCCAATTAATACAGGCTATTCACTGTATACCAAGACATTTTAAAGGTTTTTCAAGTGCTGCTGCTATTCGCTTAAGTCATAGTGGAAATCATCTTTTTGTATCAAATAGAGGGCATGACAGTATAGCTATGTACCGCGTCAATAAAGAAAGTGGTAAAATTTCTTTACTCTATATGGTTCATACAAAAAAAGATCCTCGAGATTTCCAAATTGTTGATGATCGTTATTTAATTATTGCTTGTCAAGGCAGCAATCTGTTACAGGTGATGACATTCAATGAAGATACAGAAGAACTTGTTTTAAGTGACTCTTCAATTGAAATACCTGAACCTGTTTGTGTAGCTTTTGAATAGACTCTGCATATCACTTTGATTCATTATAAAAAACACTATGTTTGTTAACCAAGCAATCAGGTTTATTCAAACATAGTGTTTTATTTATTCACTATAATGATGATGTTTTAACCATTCAAAGCATCCCAGTCCAACAACAGCCACAATCAGTTCAGTCACTGGAAATGCACTCCAGACACCATTCATCTTTGCTATAGCGGAGAGGAGAAAAGCCATTGGAATGATAATGATAAATCCCCTTAATAAAGAAATAATATGTGCAGGCAAAGGATGTTCAACAGAAGTAAAATACATTGATAAAATAATATTAAATCCAGCAAATGGACAAGCAATGAAATATAACTTCAACCCTTGTGCTGCAATTGTCTGCAACATTGCATTATTCTCACTATTAAATATTTGTGTGATGGAAGATGCACCAAAGAAAACAGTTGTATAAATAACAGCTGAAATTATTAACATAGTTAATAATGCATATTTCAATACTCTATAAATGTTATCTAAATGATTCAAGCCATAATCTCGACTCATTAATGGCTGTATACCTTGAGCAATCCCAGTATATATAGCCATGACAACTAATGATAAATTAGCAATAACACCATATGCAGCAACACCCACATTCCCTTCAAGATTTAAAATAATGGTATTAAAAACAATCATGACAATTCCAGAAGAAACTTCTGTAACCAAAGAGGGTACACCACTTGAGAAAATACCAGTGATTGTTTTTAATGAAATTGTACTTTTTATAAAATGAAATTGATTTTTCTTTTTGAAAAAATGTGGTGATAAAATGCACATGCTGATAATAGGAGCTAATCCTGTCGCAAAGACAGCTCCAAAAATGCCCATTTGACAAGGAAAAATAAAGATATAATCTAAAACAATATTAGAAAAACTTCCTCCTAGCATTGCAGCCATGGAAAGCTGTGGTGCCCCATCATTACGTACAAAACAAAGAAAAACATTATTCATTAAAAAAGCTGGCGCAAACAATAATATCACTTGTAAATATGTTTTTGACATATCAAAAACATTCCCCTGCTCAACAAATAATGAAATAATTGTTCCAGAAAATAAGAAACCTATCAAAACAAAAATAATCGCAAAACATATAGCTAATAAAACAGCATGAGTGAATGTCTTGTTTGCATCTTGATGATGTTCCTGGCTTTTTAATATGGAATATTTTGTTCCACCACCCATACCAATCATCAAGCCACTTCCATGAATAAAACTATAAATAGGAATAGCCAAATTTAAAGCTGTCAGTCCATCTGTACCAAGTCCTTTAGAAACAAAAAATGTGTCTGCTAAAATATAGCACGATAAACCAATCATACCTAACACATTTAAAGATGTATACCTAAAAAATTCCTGTAAACTCTCTAATTTCTTCATGTTTTCTTTATCCTTTCATTTTATCAATTGAATAGATATATCCTAGATATATTAAACATTTTATTGACTTTTGTCACCTTTTCTATCTTTACAAAAGAAAAGCACTGATTGTCGTATCTTCAATGGCCTATCGATACGAAACCAATGCTTAAAATTTACCCGGCGGCAAACAATCATATATCTGCTATGCATTCTATCACAAGACATAATATATATCAATACATCTCATTATTTTTTCATCTTAATCACATAAACAACTTCTTCATCTGTTTCAGAAATATCTACTGTTGTTTCCACTCCTGCCTGCTGTACCATCATGGCAGCCTGATCTAATGTATTCATAGCAATTTTTAAATTTTGTGAAATACTTTTTGTTTTAGGTTTTGGCTTTTTGGGTTCAATTTTCTTTTTGATTTTTTCTTCTGTCTGTTCAACATTTAAACCCTTATCCATAATTTCTCTTAACATATTATTTTGTTTTGCTGTTGTATCTAACTTTAATAAAGCTCTGGCATGTCTTTCTGTGATATCTTTTCTTCGTACTGCTTCTTGAACAGTCATCGGAAGCTGTAATAACCTTAACTTATTTGCAATAGTTGATTGCTTTTTACCAACTTTTTGAGCTAATTCTTCCTGTGTTATATTTTGTGTATCTAAGATTTGTTGATATGCTAATGCTTCTTCAATGGCTGATAAATTCTCTCGTTGAATATTCTCAACAATTGCAGCTGTGGCAGTCTGTTGTTCATCATAATTTTGAACAAGACATGGAACTTCTTCTATACCTGCCAAAAGACATGCACGATAACGTCTTTCCCCAACAACAATCTGATACTTCCCATGATAAGGTCTGACCACAATAGGTTGTAATAATCCATTTTGTTGAATAGATACAGCTAATTCCTGAATTTTTTCATTTTCAAAATGTGTTCTTGGCTGATGCTCATTAGCTTCAATTTTATGTATATCTATAAATTTATATTTCGGTTCTTTCACAAAATCCTCTCCTTATAATCCGTTCCTTATTATAGCATTTTTATTCAAAAAACAAAAGAAATCAATAACACAAAAAAACAATTATCAACAGACCTCTTTATAAAGAGTCTCTGTTGATAATTTTAACATCAATCCCTAATCAATTAATTTTAAATAACGAAAAGCATTATATAACCCATCATCATTAACATCTGTTGTAATATAATCAGCAGCAGCTTTAATTTCTTCGCCACCATTTCCCATAGCCACATTATAATCACAACATTCAAACATAGATAAATCAATTTTAGCATCTCCAAAAGAAATCGTATCTTTTTGGTCAGCACCTAAATAATCCAATAAAACTTCAATAGCATGTCTTTTTGTAATACCAGTTGGACCTAAATCACCATACAAGGCCACTTCTCCCTTACCTCCCCATGTATTCGCAATCAAATGAGGAAATTCTTTTTGAGAATCTAAATGATCTTGATAACGACTTAAAATAAAACTAATTTTATTCACATCATCTCGATATAAATCTTCTCCCTGCAAATGAATAAAACCATCCATAAACTTCTTTGAAGATTCTTTAGCTTTCGTTAAATCTGCACCTTTACCCTGTGCATATTTCACCATTGTTTCTGGTCCCTGTTCCAACATATAATCATTACAATACATACCACTATTGGCTTCTAAATAAAATCCTAAATGTCTTTCATTACACCAGTCTACAATATGTTTGACATCTTCCTTTGATAATCCCTGATGCATCACAACATGTCCATGATCTTCTACATAAGCTCCATTCCCACCAATCATACCATCTAATTCACAAAGGTTTCTCTGTTCAATTTCAGCTTTTGAACAACCTGTACAAATATAAACTTTATGTCCATTTGCACGTGCCTGATTCACTGCCTGAGCAGCTGAAGCTGGTAATTTTGCCTCATAATCAATTAATGTTCCATCAACATCTAAAAATATAATCTTGCTCATATTGTCTCTCCTTTTCCACTATTATTTTTATTATAACATGTTTCAAAAAAATAACAGCATGAAATCATGCTGTTATTGAACTTTCACTTCACCAGATAAGACTTTCTGATAATCTTCATAATTCTTTTGAAGCAGTGCTGGGGTATCTAATTCATAAGGACATCGACTTGAACAGTGACCACAATGCAAACAACCTTCAATCTTTTTCATTTCTGCCTGCATATCTTCAGTCAACCAGTTTTGTGATGGTGCTCTTCTTAACATCAATGACATACGGGCACATTGATTAATCATAATACCTGCTGGACATGGCATACAATATCCACATCCTCGACAGAAATCACCTGATAATTCTATTTTTTCTTTTTCTATAAATGCCTTCATTTCATCATCAAGAACCGGTGTATCCTGCATATAGGATAACCATTCATCTAATTCACTTTCTTTTTGAATTCCCCAAATAGGTAAAACATTATCAAATTGACTCATATAAGCCATTGCTGGACGTGACTGATTAATTAATCCTCCAGCTAACCCTTTCATCGCAATGAATCCCATATTAGCTTCTTGACTCTTTTGAACCAGTTCTATTTCTTTTTGAGATGATAAATAACTAAAAGGAAATTGAATCGTTTCATAGAGATGAGAATCAACAGCATCTAATGCAACTTGTAACTGATGAGCAGTGATTCCAATATGTCTGATTTTCCCTTGTTTTTTAGCTTCTAACATACATTCATACATACCTGTTCCATCATTTGGTGCATAAACTTGTGAAGCACAATGAAACTGATAAATATCCACATAATCTGTTTTCAATAACGATAATGATGTGTCCAATTGCTTCCAGAATTCCTCAGGTGTTGTTGCCATTGTCTTTGTTGCAATATAATAGCTACTACGCGGATAAATATGTAATGCTTCTCCTAATTTTTCTTCACTGTCGCTATAAGCTCTTGCTGTGTCAAAAAAACGCATTCCTCCATCATAGGCTTTTCTTATAATAGTGACCCCTTCTTCTTTAGAAACTCTTTGAACGGGTAATGCTCCAAACCCATTTTGTACAACTTGAATACCTGTACTTCCTAAAATGATTTCCTTCATACGCCTAACCTCTTTTCTTACTTTTTATTCTAACACAACTTATTTCTTTTTTGAAAGCTTGATATTTTGAATCGTATGACAATAAGGACATTGAACATGATAATCTTGAACCTGACGATTCACATTGCCTATAACCTGAAAAAAGTGAGGTTTCCATGTTCGATGACAATGTTGACATTGAAAATAACGATTTTGACTTACTATGACATATAAAATAATCATACATGAAACAATGCCTAGAACACCTATCATTATCATTTTCAATACTTCCTTTCCTTATTGATTTTCTTCAAAAAATAATCTTTATCAGATTCTATCATATATACTTACTGCCTTCTTTAATGGAAAGTTTAGCCATTTTTTCATGATATTGTTGAATAAAATCACGAACCCATTGTGGATTTGTTTTAGAATAATCTCTTAATATCCAGCCTATTGCTTTATTGATAAAAAACTCATGACTATTCAAATTATTCACAAGAATCTTTTCTAACAAGATGGTATTTGTTTTTTCTTTTCGTCCTAACTGATGATCAATAGCTAATCTTCTTAGCCAAAAGTCATCATCTAATGACCATTCCAGCATTAAATCATCAACACGTTGGTCTGTTAATCCAATTTGACCAATAATCGTATCAAAATTATCAATAGAATCCCACCATTGTTTATCTTTTATATAAACTTTCATATGCTGAATATCTTCATAAACCAATTGATTTTGAAACATTTTTAAATAATCACAGACAAAATATTGAAATTCTCTATGGGAATCTTGATAACATAAATCTAAAAAATCCCAATCAATTTGTTTGTGTTTCTTTTCCTGTTTCAAAAAATCTTTATAAAGCTTTCTTCTTTGAGGGGTTGGTATTCCGTAGAAAACAAACTGATTTTTCATATATTGGGCCATAGATAAAGCTTGATTTTGATCTTGCATATTTTCAAATAACTGTTTGATATATAAATACTTATCCATCATTCCACATCCTTAGTTTCATTATAACATAAAAGACGAGTTTCCTCGTCTTATAAATCGCATATTCCTTTGCCTTCTCCATACATGCTATACCAGTCGGCATTGAAATCATCTACTGCTTTTTCTATGCTTGGATTCTTGAAAATCTGTTTTAAGATCTCTACTGGTGCTGTAATGGACTGCGCTCCATAATTGAAGGCATCTCTAATCTGTTGTACTCCCTTGAATGATGCTGCGACTATCTTTGTATCATATCCATCCATGACAATACGATTTGATAATTCATTGATGAGCTCCATTGGATCTGCTCCTAGATTGCCAATTCTATTGACATATGGTGCAATATAGTCTGCCCCTGCTGCCAGTGCCATATAAGCCTGCATCAAATCATAGACTGCTGTCGCTGTGACATGAATGTTTTCTTCCTTCAACATCTTAATTGCTTTGATTCCTTCATAAGATACTGGTACTTTGATATAGACCTGTCTGTCTATTTCTTCAAGAATTCTATGTGCTTCCTTGACCATGCTTTGACAATCCTTAGAAATCACCTGAATATGAAGACTTCTATCCTTTCCAATAATATCTCTGATTGCTCGCATATGTGCAAAGAAATCCTCTGGGCTTGTCTTCTTGACAATAGAAGGATTGCTTGTAACACCTACGATAGGCATATAAGCAACGGCTTCCTTAATTTCTTCTAAATCAACTGTATCAATAATAAATTCCATAATCTTCTCCTCCTGTTATTCTTTGATTAAATTTTTGATACCATTTTGATAAACAATTTGATAAAATGTTTCCATTTCTTCATCTGTTAATTTCTTATATTTTGAATCAATCCCATAATCAAAATCAACCCACTCATATTTAGCAGATGCCAAGGGATTATAATTGAGTAATTCATATTGGACATCTGGATAAATATGCGATAAAAATTGACTAATAGATTGAATATTTTGTTCTGTCGCAGTGATTTGAGGAATCAATGGTGTCCTGATAATCACTTTATGTCTATGTTCACTTTCTAAGACATATTGAATATGTTTTTTGATTGTTGATAATGAACCTCCAACATACTTTTGATGCATATCTTCATCATTGATTTTTAAATCAATATAAATCTGATCAAGATATGGTAATGCTTTTTGAATGAAATCTAATGACGTATAAAGTGTTGTTTCAATGGCAGTGTGAATATGTTGTTGGTGACAACGTTTCAAAATATCAATTAAGAACTCTCCCTGCATAAATGGTTCTCCACCAGAAAAAGTTACTCCACCACTATCACGATAAAAAACACGATCAGACTCAATTTCTTTCATCAGCATATCAACATCATAATATTGACTGTCATAACGAATTGCAGCCGATGGACAGACATGAATTAATTGATCAAAATCACCTTGATAATCTTTATTGAAATAAGGTCTATCATTTTGATAAATCATTTGTCCTGCTTTTGCATACTTTTCACAACAGCGACAATGTATACAATTGTTTTGAAAATAAACAGGTTGTCTTTGTGGTGATATACCCTCGGGATTTTGACACCATATACAATGAAGGGGACAACCTTTAAAGAAAATGGTTGTTCTAATACCATCCCCATCATGTACAGCAAATCTTTTAATATCAAACACTAATGCTTTAGATGTTGTCATATGTTGTCCTTTCAATGATTTCATCCTGTAATTTATGCGCTAACTCTACAAAATAAGCTGTATATCCTGCCACGCGTATTGTTAATGATTTATGAAGTTGAGGACGAATCTGGGCATCTTCGAGATCTTCACGTCTGACAACATTGAACTGAATATGTGGAACTTTTAAATCAACAAAAGCTCTTAAAAAGTTTTCAAACTTGTTCATTCCATTTTTTGTTTCAAAAAACTCTGGCAAAAACTTCATATTCAATAAGCCACCATTCGTTGTTAAACTATTGTTTAAACGTGATACTGATTTTAAAACTGCTGTTGGACCTTTCAAATCACGTCCATAAACAGGTGACATACCCCCATCAGCTAATGGCGTTAAAGCATTTCTTCCATCAGGAGAAGCGCCAACATTTTCTCCCATTGGAACATGAGCTGAAACTGTATACATACCTGTATGATATGGGCCACCACGATAATTCGTATAATCTTTCATTCTTGATCTAAAATACTCAGCCCATTTAGCTCCTAAACGATCAACCCATTCTACATCATTTCCATATTTAGGCACTTTATTTAACAACATTGTCTGAATGATTTCATATCCTTTAAAATCTGATTGTAAGGCTGCTAGTAATTCCTTAGCATCAATAACCTGATCATCATAAACCAATTGTTTCATAGCAGCCAAAGAATCTGCCAAGTTTGCGATTTGAATCATTTGAATACCAGATAGATTATATTTAGCTCCACCTTTTGTGACATCTAAACCATTTTCTAGACAATCGTCAATAACTGATGATAAGAAAGCTGTTGGTAAACAATCTTGATGAGCTTTTTCAACAATGACTTCACATTGCATCATCTTGTCTATAAAGTAATCAATTTGTTGTTGAAAGGCTTTTTCTAAATCTTCAAATGTCTGATAAGTATCCAATCCTCCTAGATCCAATCCAATCTGTTCATGTGTCAATAAACACTTGCCATGATTCAATGTCAATTCCAAAGCTTTATTCAAATTAAACATAGCTGCATCAGACCAACCTAAATTGTTGCCATGTGTTGTTAATTCTACACAACCTACAATTGCATAATTTAAAGCATCTTTCTTTTCAATACCTAGTTCCATTAACGCATGAACAATGGCTTCATCATTAAAGAATTGTGGCATACCACTTCCTTTGGATACAACCTCAATGGCTTTTTGCATCAGCTCATGAGAACTATTGCGATTTAAACGTACTGATAAATTCGGTTGTGGTAGTCCTAAATCATATTGGCACTGTAAACAAAGTAAAGAAAGCTCATTATAGGTGTCATTACCATTTTCATCCTCGCCCCCAATCGCAATATTAAATCCAATGGGGAATCCTGCAAAATATTTGGCACTATTTTGATTACGTAAATAAACGATCTGATTAAATTTTAACCATAAACATTCTAAGATGTCTAAAGCATCTTCCATAGATATCTTTCCTGATTCTATATCTTTTTGATAATAAGGATATAAGTATTGATCCATTCTTCCTGGAGAAAAAGAAGACGCATTAGATTCCATATGCAATAGGACGAATAAAAACCATAAGGATTGCACAGCTTCATGGAATGTTTCAGGTGGACGTTTTGTGAGATTTAAACAATTGTTTGCGACTGTTCTTAAAGATTGTTGATAAGGTTCTTCCACTTCATCAATATTTTCCATAATCATATCATGATATCTTTTCATAAATGTACAGGCACCCTGCATAACCAGAACAACACATTCATAAAACTCTTTTTGTGATTCCTCACATGTCTTTAATTTTTCTTGAGCCTGATTCATGATTCCTAATGGTCCCATCTTTAACCATAATGCGCTGTCAGGACAAATATGACCTTGAGCATGATCTTTTTGATTGATTTTTACAACCTTAGCAATACTTTGAATTTCCTGACCGCCATGATGTTTAATGACATCTTCCATTGATTTTCCTTTCCAATAAGGATAAATCTTTTCCCTAAATTCTTGAATATCTTCTTCTTTTACATGAAACTGATCTTGTGGTCGAGTTGGTAATGTTTCAAATTCGTTGTTGACCCATGAACATCCACTTTCTGGAAAAACAACACCATATCTTACACCCTTTGTACGATTACCAACAATTAACTCTTCTTTTTCAAAGCCTATTTCCAATTCTTCCATAGCTGCTTTTAAAGATAAGGCTCTTTTTTTAGGAATAGATAAATGTTCATTTTCCTGATAAACACGTGTAATAATACGTGCCTGTTCAATAGATGCATAACGTGGTGCTGATAACATTTTATCTTTTAAGATTTGAATTCTTTGACTCATTAATTTTTCCATAGCTTCCTCCTATATGATATCTATGTCATACTCTTTGATATATTTTTGATCATCTTTATTTAAAGAACCCGCTACAATCATGCCATCTAAATCTTCCAAGTTTCCATAGATAAATTGACCATCTTCTCTTCGTTTTCTTTCTTCACATACAATATAATTCATTTGACTTTGTTTCATAACAGCCTGTTTCATCAAACCATCTTCCACATAATAAGTAGAAATCTTTCCATGATTCATATCAACACCTACAACACCTAGAAACGCCTTATCAATCTTAAAATTTTGAATCATCTGCACAGATAATCCTCCCCAGAAACCATCTCTTTCCTTATTCAGTTCACCGCCAATAAAAATAACAGATATGTTTTTATTATGTCTTAAAATATCTAAAATCTCTATCATATTGGTGATGACATTAAGCGTTAATGTCGACTGATTTAACAGTTTAGCGACCTCTACATGCGTTCTTGAGATATCCAGAAAAATAGTATCCTGATTTTTTAATAATGAAATGACTTTATCAGCAATGACTATACGTTCTTCATTATTCATATCTTTACGTTGTAAACTGCTATACAAATGAGGATTCGTACGAATACTCATGGCTCCACCATATGTCTTTTTTAATAATCCTTTTTTCTCTAAGACAGCCAAATCTTTACGTATACAATCTTCTGTAACCTGATATTTCAAACTTAAATCTTTGACTTTAACACTGCCTGATTGATTCACCTGTTCAACAATATCATCCTGTCTTTCCTTCGCAAACATTCTCATCCTCCTTTATTAGTATTTATTGTTTAATCTTATTATATATTATTTTTTATTGTTTTCAATACATTTTCTCATTGAGAAAATAAAAAAGACATTAGTTATCACCAATGTCCTGTCCTAAAGATAAATAAATGAAATATTCACCATCAATTCCATAAGATTCACTCAAATAAATGCTTTCATCATCCTTATAATCACTCACAACAAAACGTGTATTATCATCTTCATCAACTTTTAATTTTGATTTATATTCCTCAATAGCTCCAAAAATATCAATATTAAACTTTTCGTTAATCTTTTCTATCTGTGCTTGATCTAAATTGAGATCATTTTCTCTAATCGTTCCTTGATTATTCCATGATAAAGTTATAGATTGATGATAAGGTTCCTGATTTTGAAAACTAATAGAAGCTGTTAAATTTATGACATCATCAGATCCATATACATTCGCATAAGCACTTAAACTATCTTCATAAATATAATAATTTTCATCTGCCTCTACCTCTTGTAATAACAACTCATCACTAAAGAAAGTTTTCAAATCATTTTCATAATCCAATGCAATCTGCATTGTTCCATCATCATCCCCATTATCAATACCTTCCTGAAATGATTCCCCTTCAATTTCTGTATAATTATAACTTTCATAATCACTTACCATATTCCCAATAAAAACAGCCGCTATCTGAACAACAGCAATCAATGCCACTATAAAAATAATGTATTTTCTAAAAGTAGATGCTTTTGTTCGTTGAGAACGATCACGTGATTTTTCTCTACGTGGTATATAAATTTTTTTATTACGTTTTGGTTTAAAAACTTCTGGCTCTGGATAATTTGCAGATGTTGCCTGCGTATGAGTCGCTGTTGAACTGTGTCTAACACGATAGCCACAATTTGGACACCTATCTGCTCCCGGTGGTATTTTTGTATCACATACATCACAACGCACAATGATTTCCCCTTTCCCCTTTAGATTTCTATACTTTTATTATAATTGTTTATAAGTCAAAATAGAAGAAAACTTTACATATTTAGATAATTAATCATCTATGAAGTCGTTATTTGTAAATATTAAATCTTTTCTTCTCACGATCTATCCAAATCAATGAAACAATCACATCAATAAATCATAACCATGATAAACAACACTATTTTCTCTATTATTTTATATTTCTATATATATTTATGTATAAATATAT
>OBYM01000346.1_pt1 | contig 26932 bp, 19 predicted proteins | sample 1538191 | NCBI WGS metagenome assembly OBYM01 (sample SAMEA2580165, study PRJEB22360) | human gut metagenome | biome: human gut; feature: human-associated habitat; material: faeces | place: Denmark | collected 2008/2010 | reverse complement strand
TGAGCAGCAGCTTCACAACCATGATAGCGAAGTCGCGGCGGGTCACCTGGCCATAAGGATTGAAAATACCATCACCCTGGCCGGAAACGATACCTGCGTCAACAGCTGCCATCACGTTGTTGTAGAACCAATCCTCGGGGTTCACGTCGCTGAACCGCTCAGAGACAGTTGCAGTAAAGGTGTAATCCGTGGTGGTCTGGCCGTCCTCGGACACAACAATCACATGGAGATCCTTGGACAGGTCGTAAGTCTTAGAGGCATCGTAGGCTGCTCCGTTAATAGTGATTGTAGCCATCTCGTCAGCAACCAGAGTCAACTTCACCTGACCCAGATTGGTACCCAAGGGCATCACAACAGTACCGGTCTTAGCAGTCTGATTGAGAGTAACCTGAGTGTTGTTGGCCTTAGCGCTGGTCAGCTGACCGCCAGTCTCAGCATCGCGAACAGTGATCTTGCCGATAGTATAGGGGGTAGTAGAAGTGCCATCTTCGGCAACTACAGCCAGACCCCAATCATCTGTGCCAATCTCATACCATTTGCTGCCATCAGCGGTACCAGCATACAAAGCGTATTCGCCAGAGCTATTTTTAGCAACATTGAAGGAAATATTGCCAACACCATAAGTGTTAAAGGAAGATTCTACGCTCTCTAATGTGTTGGTATCGGTATTGTAATTTACCTCGCCACCGGAATAAATAGGAGTATCATCCTCGCTGTCTTTGGTCAGCACAAACGTAGCGCCCTTATCCAGAGTGAAGTCAAAGAAGAACTCCTTATCAGCAGTATTGGCATAGCTGTAGGGAACAGACAAGTCAATCACGGTCTTGTCATTAGTACGGAAAGTACCAGTAACCTTGCCATCATCTGCGGAGATTGCGGTCAGGGTATGACCGGTCTCATTCTTAGAAGTGACCTTCAGAGTATATTCCGTGTAATGGTTCTTGTAAGTAGTGTCATTCTTAATCTGATCGTAAGTCTTGCTATCCAGAGCCCCGGTGTCGATGGCATAAGCCAAAGTCTCATCAGCAATCAGATAGATGTAACCATCAGCATACTGGGTTGAGGAGATAGCATCGCCAACACCGTTGGTTGCATTGTAATCAGAAACCTCAGCTGCTTTGATATCAGCACCAGTCACACTAGCATCTGTTGCTCCGGCAGCGCGAACAGCATACAGCTTGGCACCGGTGGAGATCTCATAGCTAGCGTAAAGGTCCGTAGACTGCCCAACGGGCAGAGTCACCTTGAATTCCTTGCCAGAAACGGTAACATCAAAGTCTTTATTGTTGTTGTAACCCTTCTCGTTTTCATTGTCAGCAGTGCTCAGCTGGAAGTTAGAAATGGTCTTACCAGTTTCAGCAGCTTTGCGCTCGAAGACAATCTTATACTCCTTGGCGTTATCGTTGTCATTGGAAGTGACACCGATGGAACCGCCATCTTTTACAGTGGTAACAGTGTAAGGAGTTGCTGCATTGGTCCAATGGGTCTGAGCAGTTTTACCAAAGGAGTAAACAGCAGTACCACTAGCTGTTTTCACATCGTCATCTGTGGTGGAGTAAGGAACCGTGAAGGTGATGGTGTTCTTGGTCTGATCAATCGCACCAGTAGCAGTGTACTCGTCATCCGCTCCGGGACGCAGAACCACCTTAGCACTGGTCACCTGGGGATTCTTGTTCTCTGTGGTGGCCTTGGTGATGGTCAGGGTGTAATAGCCGTAGATTTCGTCATTAGCGGACAGCAGCTGCAGACGCACAGGAGAAGTGTAGCCATCATCAAAGTTCAGAGTAGCTTCTCCATTTGCGTCAAAGTTAGCTGTAATGCTGGAATCGCCCAAAACCTGAATGCTGGGGTTTGCGCCTCCAACAGCCTTGGGTCCAACAAACTTAACGGAAATAGAGCTGTCCAAGTCACCGTTTGCAGGAACGACAATATTGATGTTTTCTCCGTCCACAACTGCGTCATAAGCGGTAGCGCTTCCAGTCAACGTGGCAGAAGCAGCAGTAATACCAGTATCTTTCTGATCCGGTACAAACTTGATCTCATAAGAGACTACATCATCTGCGGAGTTGCTGTACAGGCTCAAATAGAAAGAGTCGGTCAAATCCTGCTTGAAATTGTAATCATTACCGCTGGTAAACTCAGCATTGTTTGTAAAAGTGGTATCATCAGTACCCAAGCGAGCCTGGATATAGTCGGAACCCACTTTGAAAGTGACAGGCAAAACCAGATCTTCGCTGGGAGCGGTGTTAAAGTCAGCAGGAACCGGAACGTTAATCACGCCGGTCTCATAACCTTTATCACTAGTCTGGCCATCCTGATCTTCAATTTCCAACTCACCAACATAGTCACCCACAGTGATCTCGGTCAGAGCTTTCTCTTCTTCTGCAATCACAGTGTAGTTAACAGGTGCGCTGTTATCCTGAGGAGTGACGGCAACGGTCACTTCGTCAGCAGCATTCTTGTTAGTGCCGATATGGTTGTCCATAGAAGCAACAGGAGCAGTACCACCTTCGACAGTGAGAGTAGCATTATTCACATTGCTATTCTCCTCAGAGCCAAAAGGCATGGTGAAGTGAATGGTATGCTTCTCGTTGTCGATGCTATCAGCCTCGATACCGCCCAAAACCGCACGGGACACAGAAACGGTACCGGAAGCGTTAGCCATCGCCCAAGTGATGGTATGCTCGGTGGTCTCGCCATTGTTGGTGACCTTAATGGTCAGGGGAGTGGGAGCGCCATCCTCATCGGTGGGAAGAGCAACAGTAGTGCCAGCGGTGTAGTCCACGGTTTCGCCATTTGCGTTGACGTATGCAACAGACTCACCGGAGGTAGCTACCTCGAAGGCAACAGAGGGCTTGTCAGTGTACTGATAGTACAAATGCCAGCCGTCCTCGGTTTCCTCCACAGTGGCACTCTGCCCATTTGCCGCCTTAGGAGTAAACTTCTCCGAAGGAGCAGCAGAGGCGCTGAGCGGAATCATTGCGACGACCAGCATGAGAGCCAGAAGCATCGCAAGTGATTTCTTCAGAAACTTGCTTTTGTTCATAGATTTCAACCTTCTTAATTTTAGATTCTCACAGGGCATGATCCTGTGAGTTTAAGTTATCTATAAACTCACACCGTGGGAAAAGGGTGAAAAAAGCCCAGGAAATGCCTAGGTTTTGCTCCTTTTTTCTGAGAGTGAAGGTTGAACTGAACCCAATACTCCGTGTTGTCGGCTAAAAACTGGGTAGTGTATTTTAGAAAACTCCGTTTTGAACACTATACTGCTTTTAAAAATAGGATATAAAAATTTATAAATAACACTTAAGTAAACCACTTGTATAAAGCGGTTTTAGCTTTGCTCGTTTCCCGTACCAGGTATAGTAGAGCTAAAAATGAAAAATCGGAGCCTTTGAATCGATATCATACCATTTAAAATCCCATTTTTGCCCGGAACAACAGCTTTTTTTCACCTTTTTGATGCTTCGAAATCGATTTCTTCGGAGTTATTTAAAAGATATTTTAGAATTGCGTTTGTAAAAATTTTCATAAAAATTTGTTGACACACACTATTTTTTGTGATAGACTCTACTCAAGAAAAATTTATATAAAAATTTAATCGAGCTGTAGAAAACATTTGGACTCATCCGAAAGGGTATACCCTTTTCTTCTGTTGTGCTTCCTCACAACAGAATCCATACCGTGGGCACCTTTGTGTGGAGAGTCCCTCTGCAGTACGGATCATTGTTTTAAAGATCGGTTCAAATCTGGAGGTGATATGGGGAAGTAAGTGGTTGGGCGCCGGTTCGATTGTAGCCGGCGATTCTGAAAAAAGGTTTTAGGAAAGGACCAAAATCAAAAGGAGGATCTACATTATGAACAAGCTGTTTCGAAAAGTGATTGCAGTTGCGTTGTCATCCGCTCTGCTGGTCACCGCCTTTGCCGGATGCGGCGGCGGTGGAACTTCCAGCACTTCTTCCGGCACCTCTTCGGGTACGTCCCAGAGCTCTGACGCGGGAACCGATTCCTCTGCGGCAGAGGGCGACACCGCTGCAGCTGCAGGCGACGCCAGTCAACTGGCCAAGAACGGCGTTTCCGAGTTCAAGTATGAGGCAGGAGAGTTCCTCAAGTATGACGAGCCCCTGACAATCGCGTTTGGTAACAATAAGGACATCAATTCCGATGGCCTCATTTCTATGGAAGAAGATCTGGGCGAACCCTTGACAGACAACCGTTGGACCCGCTACTTCTCCGACGAGCTGAACATCGTCACCGAGTACCAGTTCAATATCCCCAATGGCACGGACTACAACCAGCAGCTGATCCTCTCCATGACGGCTGGGGATCTGCCCGACATCTTCCTGGTGCAGGATCTGTCCACCCTGAGCCAGCTGGCTGACGCCGGTGTGATCGCTGATCTGACCACGGTCTATCAGGAGAATGTCAACCCCACTCTGGCCGGTATCATCGAGGGTGAGGGCACCGATATTTACAATCCCATGATCTATGACGGCAAGCTGGTGGGTATCCCCGTGAAAATGCCTTCCACCAACGGTTACAACCACTGCTGGGTCCGCCAGGACTGGTTGGACGAGCTGGGCCTGGAGCGTCCCGAGACTATGGACGACGTCTACGAGATCACCAAGGCCTTTAAAGAGCACTACCCCGACAACATCGGCATGATGCTCAATCAGGACTACATCGCTGAAATGAAGGGTATCTTCTGGGCCTACGGCGGCACCACTGCTGTGCGGAAATACTGGAAGGTGCTGGACGACGGCACCTTGGGCTTCTCCGAGGTACAGCCCGAAATGAAGGGCGGTCTGGAGTTCCTGCAGAAGATGTACAACGAGGGCCTGGTCAACAAGGAATTTGCCACTGAAGATATCGCCACCGCTTTTGAGTATGTGGCAAACAATCAGTGCGGCATTTTCTATGGTCCCCACTGGTACGGCTTTAGCATGGAGAACGCCGAGGCCAGCCTGGACGACTCCGCCAACTGGGTGGCCTGCGGCCTGCCCACCGGCATTGAGGGTGAAGAAACCAAGGTCTATGCCACCAACACCTTTGACGGCGTGTGGTGCGTCAACGCTGAGTTTGAGCATCCCGAGGCTCTGGTACACCTGCTCAACGCCTATGCCGAGAAGCTCTTCGGCGAAGAGAACGATTTTGAAAACTTCTTTGCATGCCCTGGAAACAGCAGCTGCTGGGGTGCCTCCCCTGTCCACGTGCTGGACGCTGAGGTGGACCTGACTCCCCACCTGCAGATGAAGGAAGCTCTGGAAAACGACGCCATGGACGAGCTGACCGGCGTTGGCAAGACCTATTGGGATTACATCCAGAACGGCCAGACTGCTTACCAGTACATGTTTGGACCCAAGGATTCCTGCTTTGAGTTTGTTGGCGAGACTTATCCCGACATCGTGGTGTGGAACGGTTACTACGGAGCTCCCACCAAGACCTGGGCTGATCGCTGGAGCAGCATGCAGGAACTGATCGACACCACCTACCTGTCCATCATCACTGAGAACATGGACGTGGATTCCACCTTTGACGCCATGGTGGAAGAATGGTACAGCATCGGCGGCGAAGCCGTCACCCAGGAGGTCAACGAGATCTACGCTACCTATTGAGCGCAGAATCTGTGACCGAAGCACCGAGCTGTAAAACGGTGCGGCTATTTTGAACGAGAGAAGAGATGGAAAGCATCCTCAGTGGGCGCGTCTGGCCCTCAGGCATTTCAAGCGATAGCTGACACGGCCGATCTGGACGTGCCGGGGGGATGCTTTTCCTTTTTTTAAAAATGAAGGAAATCTAAGATAAAGGAGTGGGAGGCCATGAAGAAACGAAATGCCTTGCTTCGGCGGGAGATCCCCCTTCACCTGATGATGATTCCAGGAGTTGTGGTGCTGTTTATCTTCAACTATATTCCTTTGGGCGGTATCATCATTGCGTTCCAGAATTTTAACCCTGCCCGGGGTTTGTTCGGAGACAACCCCTGGATCGGTTTGGAAAATTTTCAGTATGTCTTTTCCCTGCCCAACACCGGCCGGGTATTCGCCAACACACTGATTATCGCTGTGTTGAAAATCGTCATCGGCACTGCCGTGCCCATTGTGGTGTCGCTGCTGCTCAATGAATGTCGGAATGTGGCCGCAAAGCGCACCATCCAGACCATGATCTACTTCCCCTATTTTATCTCCTGGATCATCTTGAGCGGCGTGCTGGTGGACATTCTCTCCCCCACCGACGGCCTGGTCAACGATTTGGTGAAGGCCTTTGGCGGAGAACCCATCTACTTCCTGGGAGACAACAAGTACTTCCAGGGGACGCTGGTGGTCTCGGATGTGTGGCGGAACTTCGGATACAACAGCGTGGTGTATCTGGCGGCCATCACCGGCATCGACATGACTCTGTATGAGGCGGCCTCCATCGACGGCGCCAACCGCTGGCAGCAGACTTGGCACGTCACTCTGCCCGGGATGTCCACCATTGTCATCCTCATGGTCATCCTGAACCTGGGCAATCTGCTCAACGCTGGCTTTGACCAGGTGTTCAACCTGTACAGCCCGGCGGTCTATGAGACTGGCGACATCATCGATACCATGGTCTACCGCATGGGCTTGGAGCAGGCCAAGTTTGGTCCCTCCACCGCCGTGGGCCTGTTGAAATCTGTGGTGTCTTTCCTGCTGATCTCCTCGGCCTATCTGATCGCCTACAAGAAATTCGACTACAAAGTGTTCTAAGGGGGTGGGCATTTCATGAGCGTTTCTGTGATGAAAAAGAAAAAGACCGTGAACAGGCCCCCGGAGCACGAGCCGATCCATCAGATCCGCACGCGGGGCCAGAAGATCTTCTCTGTGGTCAACTACATCATCCTGGGGATTTTGGCGCTGATCTGCGTGCTGCCATTCTGGTACATCATCTGTCTGTCCTTCAGCTCCAATGGAGCGGTTATGGCGGGCAAGGTCCGGCTGCTGCCGGTGGAGTTCAACGTGGAGGCCTACATCTACGTGCTGGAGCGGGACGCCTTCTGGCAGTCCATGCTGGTTACCGTACAGCGTATTGTGTTAGGACTGCCCATCAATATGCTGCTGACCATTTTGAGCGCCTATCCTCTCTCCAAGCCCAGCCTGAAATTCCACGGCCGGGGCATCTATGTGTGGTATTTCTTCCTGACCATGCTCATCAACGGCGGCATGATCCCCACCTACCTGGTGGTCACCCAGCTGAAGCTGCTGAACACTATCTGGGCTCTGGTGTTGCCCTGTGCCATCAATGTGTTCAATATGTTGCTGGTGCTCAGCTTCTTCCGGCAGATCCCCTCGGAGATCGAGGAGGCCGCCTTTGTGGACGGCGCCGGCCACTGGCGGATTCTGTGGCAGTTGTACGTGCCCATTTCGGTGCCGGTTATCGCCACCGTGGTGCTGTTCACTCTGGTCCAGCATTGGAACAGCTGGTTTGACGGCTTGATCTACATGAAGACAGAGCAGTACCCCCTGCAGACCTATATGCGCAGCGTCATCGCCAACTTTGATTTCTCCAAGATGACCCCCGAAGAGCAAGCGCGTCTGGCTCAGATGAATGTGCGCACGGTGAAGAGCTCTCAGATGGTCATTGGCGCCATTCCCATTTTGGCGGTGTATCCCTTCCTGCAAAAGTACTTTGTTTCGGGCATTACCCTGGGCAGCGTCAAAGGTTGAGTGCGCTGCGAGGAAACTATTTTTCAGTGAATTGGAGGAGCTTGTATGTATCAGTATCTTGTCAAAGAGAGTCAGAAAATTCGCTTGATTATCAACACCGATGCCAAGAACGAGGCGGACGACCAGTTCTGCATTGTCCACGCCCTGCTGACCCCCAAGTTTGATATCCGGGGCATCATCGGCGCTCAGTTCGGCACCCGCCGCACCACCGAGTCCATGCAGGAGAGTGTGGACGAGTGCGTCAAGCTGCTGGACCTGATGGATCTCACCGACAAGGTGAAGGTCTACCCCGGCGCCAGAGAGGAGATCAAGAGCGAGACAGAGTACGAGTATTCCGAGGGTGCAAAGCTTCTGGTGGAGGAGGCCCACAAGGAGGACGACCGTCCCCTGTACGCCATCTTCCTAGGCCCGCTGACGGACATGGCCTGCGCCTATCTCCATGATCCCACCATTGCGGACAAGCTGACGGTCATCTGGATTGGCGGCGGCAGATATCCCGAGGGCGGCACAGAGTTCAACCTGAGCAACGACATCAAGGCTGCCAACGTGGTGCTCCAGTCCCCCATTGAGCTGTGGCAGGTGCCCATGAATGTTTACACCAAGATGCTGGTCTCCTTTGCGGAGCTGGAGGAGAAGGTTCGTCCTTATGGCAAGGTGGGCCGGTACCTGTTCGACCAGATGATGGAGTTTACCGCCTCTCTGCCGGACAACCGCACCTGGCCCAGCGGCGAGTGCTGGTCCCTGGGAGATTCCCCCACCATTGGGCTGCTGCTCAATCCCCAGCCCATGCTGTCCCATCAGGGAGAAGCTCCGGTGATCGGGGAGGACATGTCCTATCACTTCACTGGCAAGGGACGTCAAATCCGCATTTATGATGACGTCAATGTCCGGTTTATCTTGGAGGATATGTTCTGCAAATTGCGGTTGAATTATGGGGATCAAAAAAACAACTAAAAATATCGCATAAATTTTTATGGTAATATTTTGAGAAAGTATTGTGAGCTGCTTGCTCCCCGCCGCCGAGCCATTGTATAATTAGATTACATTGGTGGAACAGTTACCCACACATCCCAGAAAAAGGAAAGGGTTCGGCATGAAGATCAATATTAAAAAACTCAGCGAGCTAACAGGCTTTTCCCAGGCCACCGTTTCCAACGCGCTGAACAATAAAAAGGGCGTCAACAAGGAGACGGCTGAGAAAATCCGCAAGGTCGCCCGGGAGACAGGCTATCTCACCGATTTGCGCATCAACAGCGTCAAGTTGGTGGTCTATCGGGCAAGCGGCGCCATCGTCAACGATTCCCCGTTTTTCTCCTCCCTCATCAGCGGCGTGGAGGCCGAGGGTCGCCGGCAGGGATATGACACCATCGTCTGCAACGTGACCAGGGACAGCGCCGACTATGAGGATCAAATGCTGGAACTGTGCAGCGATCCCTCCAGCGCGCTGCTGGTGCTGGCCACGGAACTGGAGGAGACCGAGGCCAAGCGCTTTGAGGAGGCCATCCCCCCGGTGGTGATGCTGGACAACTGGTATGAGGATCTGCCCATGACGGCGGTGCTCATCGACAACAGCGACGCCGCCTTCCGAGCGGTGCGGTATCTGGTGGAAAAGGGCCACACGAAGATTGGCCATTTGAAGGGCAATTATCACATCCGGAACTTCCGCTTCCGGGAGGAGGGGTATCTCCGGGCGCTGTATGCCAACCAGCTGGAGTTCAATCCGGAGCACACCTTCTGCCTGACCCCCAGTATGGAGGGGGCCTGGATGGACATGAACGCCATTTTGCAGCGGGAACCGGATTTGCCCACCGCCTTTTTTGCAGACAACGACATGATTGCCCTGGGGGCCATGCGTGCGCTGCAGCAAAACGGCTATTCCGTGCCGGAGGACGTTTCTGTAGTAGGGTTTGACGACCTGCCCTTCTGCGCCATCTCCAACCCACCCCTGACCACAGTGAAGGTGCACAATTACAGGATGGGTATCGCGGCGGTGCGCTGCCTGATGGAGCTGGTGCGGGACAATATGCCCTGCTGTGTGAAGATGGAAGTTCGCAGCGCTTTTGTGGAGCGGGAAAGCGTGCGGGATTTAAACGCCCAGCCCTAAAAAAAACCGGGCCGGGTGGGAGATCTTGGAAATCAAAAATAAAAGGAGGAGGACCATCTATGGATGGAAAGGTGATCAAACTGGGCTACGCACCCACCCGGCGGAGCATTTTCAGCGCGCCGGACGCCATCAAGTACCGGGGGCTCACCCGGGACCGGCTGGAGGAGCTGGGCGTGTCCTTTGTAGATATCGACGACATCAATCCCGAAGGGCTGCTGTATGACGACAAGGACATCGGACCCATTTTGGAGAAATTCCGCCGGGAGCAGGTGGACGGCCTCTTTGTGCCCCACTGCAATTTCGGCACAGAGTATGTGGTGGCCCGTTTGGCTCGGGAGTTGAAGGTCCCGGTGCTGCTGTGGGGTCCCCGGGACGAGCGGCCCGATGAAAACGGCGTCCGCCTGCGGGACAGTCAGTGCGGGCTGTTTGCCACCGGCAAGGTGCTGCGGCGGTTCCAGGTGCCCTTCACCTACATGACCAACTGCCGCCTCACCGACCCGGAATTTGAGCGGGGCGTCTTTGATTTCCTCAAGGTCTGCAACGTGGTGAAGGTCTTCCGCCACACCAGGATCCTGCAGATCGCTCCCCGGCCCTTTGACTTCTGGTCCACCATGTGCAACGAGGGCGAGCTGCTGGAGAAGTTCAACATCCAGCTGTCCCCCATCCCCCTGCCGGAGCTGACGGAAGAGGTGAAGAAGGCCAAGGCGGAAGCCACGGAAGTGAAGGCTGTCATGGACTACTGCAAGGCGACCATGAACATCGCTATCCGGGAGGACCAGCTGGAGAACGTGGCCGCCCTGAAAGTGGCCATGAAGCACCTGGCGGCAAAGTATGGCTGCAACGCCGTGGCCATCCAGTGCTGGAACGCCCTCCAGGGCGAGCTGGGGATCATGCCCTGTGCTGCCAATTCCCTGCTGAATGAAGAGGGCCTGCCCGTGGTCTGTGAGACGGACATCCACGGCGCCATCACCGCAGTGATGGCGGAGGCCGCCGACCTGAACCGCACGCCGTCCTTCTTCGCGGACTGGACCGTCCGCCACCCGGACAATGAAAACGGCGAGCTGCTGCAGCACTGCGGCCCCTGGCCCCTGTCCTGCGCAGCGGAAAAGCCTTCCATCACCATGCCCCTGGCCTTTGATTACCCCGGTGCTGTGTCGGCCCGGGCCAAGCAGGGCCTGGTGACCCTGTGCCGGTTTGACGGGGACAACGGGGAGTACAGCATGCTCATGGGCACGGCCAAGGGCATTGACGGCCCCTACACCAAGGGAACCTATCTCTGGGTGGAGGTGGAGAACTGGAAGCGTCTGGAAGCCAAGCTGGTGGAGGGCCCCTATATCCACCACTGTGTGGGCATCCACAAGGATGTTGTGCCGGTGCTGTACGAAGCCTGCAAGTATCTGGGCATCCAGCCCGACCTGTACGACGACAACGAGGAGCAGGTGAAAGCCTATCTCCGGGGCGAGTGAGAAAGGCGGCGGGGTATGAAGCTACAAGCAAAATCCTACGCCCTGCGGCGTCAGGTGCTGGAGATGATCTACCGGGCCAAAACCGGCCATATCGGTGGGGACTTCTCCGTGTGTGACATCTTGAATGTGCTGTATAACCGGGTGATGGACGTGACTCCGGAGAATTTCACCTCTGCGGACCACGACCACTTCATCCTCAGCAAGGGCCACTCGGTGGAGGCGCTGTACAGCGTGCTCTGTGACAAGGGATTTTTCTCCCCGGAGGACCTGCTGACCTTCTCTCAGTTTGGGACAAAGTACATTGGTCACCCCAACAACAAGGTGCCGGGCATTGAGATGAATTCCGGCTCTCTGGGCCACGGGCTTTCCGTGGGAGTGGGTATGGGCTTGGCTGGCAAGCGCCAGGGCAAGGACTACCGGGTCTACGTGGTCATGGGCGACGGCGAGTTGGCCGAGGGCTCTGTCTGGGAGGGCGCCATGGCTGCCGGTCACTATCAGCTGGACAATCTCTGCGCTGTGGTGGACCGGAACCGGCTGCAGATCTCCGGCACCACCGAGGAGGTCATGACCCAGGACAGCCAGGATGACCGCTGGGCCGCCTTTGGCTGGCACACCCTCCACGCTAAGGGCAACGATGTGGAGGATCTGGAGCGGGCCTTTGAGGAGGCAAAAGCTTATAAGGGCAAGCCCACAGTGATCATCGCGGACACGGTGAAGGGCTGCGGGGTGTCCTTTATGGAGGGCAAAGCGGAGTGGCATCACAAGGTGCCCACTCAGGAGGAATATGAAGCGGCCAAGAGGGAGCTGCTGGAAAAGGAGGCGGCCTGTTCATGAGCAACACAATTCCCAACCGGCAGGTGATCTGCCAAGTGCTGCTGGAGCACGCCAAGGAGGATCCTCAGCTGGCGGTGCTGTGCAGCGATTCCAGAGGATCGGCGTCCCTGGCGCCTTTTGCCAAGGAGTTTCCCCAGCAGTTTGTGGAGATGGGCATTGCCGAGCAGAGCTTGGTCTCCACGGCGGCGGGTATGGCCCGTTGCGGGATGCGTCCCTTTGCCGCCTCCCCCGCCAGCTTCCTCTCCACCCGGAGTATGGAGCAGGTGAAGGTGGATGTGGCCTATTCCCACACCAATGTGAAATTGATCGGCATTTCCGGAGGCATCAGCTATGGCGCTCTGGGCATGACCCATCACAGCGCCCAGGACATTGCGGCGCTGGCGTCCATTCCGGGGCTGCGGGTGTACCTGCCCAGCGACCGATTTTTGACCAAAGCCCTGATGGAAGTCCTGGTGCAGGACAATGACCCCGCCTATATCCGGGTGGGCCGCAATGCTGTGGAAGACGTGTATGACAACGTGCCGGAAAGCTTCCAAATGGACAAGGCCGTCACGGTGAAAGAGGGCACGGACGTGACCCTCATCGCCTGTGGGGAGATGGTCAAGCCCGCTGTGGACGCCGCAGCGCTGCTGGCGGAACAGGGCATCTCCGCCCGGGTGCTGGACATGTACTGCGTCAAGCCCCTGGACCGGGAGGCGGTGGAAAAGGCCGCCCGGGAGACCCGCGTCATCGTCACCGTGGAGGAACACAGTCTGTACGGCGGCATGGGCAGCATGGTCAGCCAGGTTGTGGGGGAAACCCACCCGGTGAAGGTGAAGAATCTGGCTCTGCCCGATGAGCCCGCCATCGCGGGCAAATCCGGGGAGGTCTTTGCCCACTACGGTCTGGACGCCCAGGGCATTGCCAAGGCAGCACAGGAGGCTCTGTCATGAGCGGAAAAACTGTGCTGGCCATCGACCAGAGCACTTCGGGCACCAAAGCGCTGCTCTTCGACCAGGAGGGCACGCTGCTGGGGCGGCGGGATCTGCCCCATGAACAGAAAATCAACAGCCAGGGGTGGGTGTCCCACGATCCCCTGGAAATCTATAAAAATACCATTCAGGCGGCGGCTCAGCTGCTGGAGGAGACCGGCGTAGACCGGGAATCCATCGGGGCGCTGGGCATCAGCAACCAGCGGGAGACCGCGCTGGTCTGGGACCGGGACACGGGCCTGCCTGTGGCGGATGCAGTGGTGTGGCAGTGCGCTCGGGCCGCTGGAATCTGCGCCCGGCTGGAGGACCGTGCCGCTGCCGTCCAGGAGCGGACGGGGCTGAACCTGTCCCCCTACTTCCCGGCGGCCAAGTGGGCTTGGCTGCTGGAGAACACCCCGGACCTGACGGGGAAAACACTGTGCGCCGGCACCATCGATGCTTGGCTGGTGTACAAGCTCACCGGCGGGAAGGTCTTTGCCACGGATTACTCCAACGCCTCCCGCACCCAGCTGTTCAACCTCCACACCCTCTCCTGGGACCCGGAGGTCTGCGGCTGGTTTGGGGTGGACCCTGCTATGCTGCCCCAGGTGCGCTTCAGTGACGGGGACTTCGGCCAGACCGATCTGGAGGGCTTGTTGCCCCATCCTGTTCCCATCCGGGGCGTGCTGGGGGATTCCCACGGCGCTCTGTTCGGCCAGGGATGCCTGGCCCCGGGGATGGTCAAGGCCACCTACGGCACCGGCTCCAGTGTGATGATGCAGATTGGCGAAAAGCCTGTGTTTTCCAAGAAAGGTGTGGTCACCTCCCTGGCCTGGGCCATGGACGGCAAGGTCCAGTATGTGCTGGAGGGGAACATCAACTACACCGGTGCTGTGACAAAATGGGTGGTGGACAGCCTGGGGCTGCTCGCCTCCTCCAAGGAGGCTGGGCCCGTGGCCCAGCAGGCGGACCCCGGTGACACCACTTACCTGGTGCCGGCCTTCACCGGTCTGGGCGCCCCTTATTGGGATAGCGATGCCAGGGCCATGTTCTACGGCATGGGCCGCACCACCGGCAGGGCCGAGCTGGTCCGGGCCGCGGAGGAGTGCATCGCCTATCAGATCGCTGATGTCCTGGAGCTGATGGAGCAGGAGGCAAACGTGAAGGTCCAGGAGCTTCGGGTGGACGGCGGCCCCACCAAGGACACCTTTTTGATGCAGTTTCAAAGCGACGTGCTAAATAAGCCCGTGGCTGCCCCGGAACGGGAGGAGCTCTCCGCCATGGGAGCCGCCTTCTGCGCCGGGATCGCCCAGGGGATCTATCCCAAAGAGGTGCTGCAAAAAGTCCGACGTCGCGATTTCCTGCCCCACATGGAGGGCAGTCTTCGGGAGAAAAAACGCGCCGGTTGGCGGCAGGCGGTAGCCGCTCTGCTGGGCCGGCCCAAAGCAGAATAAAGGAGGAATTCCCATGCAAGTGGAGCGTTGGGATGTATTGGAAATCACTGTAAACGGCCCCAAGGAGGGCAATCCCTTTACGGAACAGACCATTGAAGGCACCTTTACCGGCAAAAATGAGACCGTCACCGCCGCTGGCTTCTATGACGGGGACGGGGTGTACAAGGTGCGGTTCATGCCCTCTTTTGAGGGGGAGTACACCTACGAGACCACCGGTTCCTTCCCCCAGGCCAAGACCCAGGGGAGCTTCACCGTCACCCCTGCCACGGGGAACAACCATGGCCCGGTGCGGGTGGCCAACACCCATCACTTTGCCTATGAGGACGGCACCCCCTACTACTCCGTGGGTACCACCTGCTATGTCTGGCCCCATCAGCCCGACGAGGTGATTGAAAAGACCCTGGAGGAGCTGGACAAGGGCTACTTCAACAAGATGCGCTTCTGCGTGTTCCCCAAGCACTACATCCACAACTTCAAGGACCCCCAGACCTTCCCCTATGAGGGCACTCCGGTGGACTGTTCGGGGCTGACGGAGGACAATTTTGCCTATGATTCGGACTTTTCCGGCAACGATTGGGACTTCACCCGTCCCAATCCGGAGCATTTCCGCCGGGTGGAGCGGGCTATCCTCCAGCTGCGGGAGCGGGGTGTGGAGGCGGACCTGATCGTCATGCATCCCTACGACCGGTGGGGCTTCTCCGCCATGAACCGGGAGGCCGACGACCTGTACTGGAAGTACTGCATTGCCCGGTTCTCCGCCTACCGGAACCTGTGGTGGAGCCTGGCCAATGAGTATGATCTGCTCAAGGCCAAGACATTGGAGGATTGGGAGCACTACGCCGCCCTGCTCTGTGAGCTGGACCCCTACAAGCATCTGCGGTCGGTGCACAACTGCGTGCCCTTCTACGACTACACCCGGCCTTGGGTGACCCACTGCTCCATGCAGCGGCAGGATCTGTACCGCCATGTGGAGTACACCAGCGACTACCGCACCCGCTACGGCAAGCCTGTGGTGTGGGATGAGATTGCCTATGAGGGCAATATTGACCAGGCCTGGGGTAACATCACCGGTCAGGAGCTGGTCCGCCGGTTTTGGGAGGCCTCCCTGCGGGGCGGCTATGCAGGCCACGGCGAGACCTATATGGATCCGGAGAACGACATCCTGTGGTGGAGCCACGGAGGAGAGCTCCACGGGGAGAGCCCTGCCCGGATTAAGTTCCTCCATGAGATCCTCACCCAGACCCCGGCTCTGGGCCTGCGGGAGGGGAACAGCCAGTTCGGTGAGGTCCTGGCAGTGCCGGATACCACCTTCCCTCAGGGTGGGTATGAGATCCACTACTACGGCTTTGGCCGGCCCAGTTTCCGGGATTTCCGCATGGAGGGGAACTGGCAGGTGGAGGTCATCGACACCTGGGAGATGACCGTGGAAGATCGGGGAGTCCACACCGGCAAGTTCCGGGTGGAGCTGCCCGGAAAGCAATATATGGCAATCCGCCTCAAGCAGGTGTGACAAGCCACAGGCGGCGGGACGCGAAAAGCGGCCCGCCGTTTTTTGCAGGGATCTGCACCTAAAAAAATGAGAGTTTTTGCTGGACTGGCGGGATTGTGACGGCTCTTGATTCCAGGTAGAATGAGAGACAGAAAAGCTCCCATGGGGAGCGGAGAGGAGTTGGCAAAAACATGCTGAAAGTGGGATTGATCCTGTACTCTGTTCGGGAGGAAATGGCCAAGGATCCCATTGCCACTGTGCGAAAAGTGGCAGCTTTGGGGTACAAAAATATTGAGGTTTGCAATCACAACGCCATGGAGGATCCGGGGTGTGGATTTCAAATTCCCGCCCGGACGCTGCGGGAGACCTTCGCTGAGTTTGGCTCTCGGGTAATCAGCGCCCACATCTTCCCCATTGAGAAAGCGGATCTGCCCGCAGTGCTGGCGTATAATCAGGAGTTGGGCAACCGCAACATTGTCTGTCCCAACGGACGTTTTACCACCTATGACGATCTGATGCGCCAGTGTGAGAACTTCAACAGGACGGGTAAGCTCTGCAAAGAGGCTGGCATGACCTACCTCTACCACAATCACAATCACGAGTTTCGCACCATCGACGGCAAGCCGGTGATGGATTTGCTGCTGGAAAACACCGATCCGGAGTACCTCTCTTTGGAGCTGGACACCTTCTGGGTGATGCGGGCCGGGCTGGACCCGGTGGAGGTGCTCAAGCGCTATGGCAAACGGGTGAAGCTGGTGCATCAAAAGGACTTTGCCTGGGACAGCATGGAGCCCATCAACCTGCTGGGCCTCACCCCGGAGGAACGAGCGCTCTCCCCGGAGGGGGCCGGCACCGACGGCAACAGCGCATACGCCAAAGCCGGTGGGCATCATGTGGAGACGGATGAGGCGGCCAAAGAGGCTTTGCGTATCCGGCGCACCGCCTTTACGGAAATCGGAACGGGCATCATGCATATTCAGCAGATCATTGACGCAGCCAATGCCCACACCGACGCGGAGTACATCATTTTGGAGCAGGACGCCACGCGGATGGAGAGCCAGTTGGCCAGCGTGGAAAAGAGCATGGAAGGATTCCGAAAGTACACGGGCATTTCCTGGGAAAATTGAAAAAATCATGGAACCAAAAGAAAGGGTGCAGAACAATGAAACATAAGGCAGGTATTATCGGTTGCGGCGGCATTGCTCATCAAAAGCATTTTCCCGCTTTGCAAAAGATGGCGGACCGCATTGAGTTGGTGGCATTCTGCGATTTGATCGTGGAGCGGGCAGAGGCTTCCGCCAAGGAGTTTGGTGTTCCGGACGCTCGGGTGTACACGGACTATCACGATCTTCTGGAGGAGCAGGAGATTGACGTGGTGTACGTGCTGACTCCCAATGTGGCCCATTGTGAGATCTCCGTGGCGGCGCTGGAGGCCGGGAAGAACGTCATGTGCGAAAAGCCCATGGCTGCCACGGTGCAGGACGCCCAGCGGATGATGGACGCTTGGAAGAAAAGCGGAAAGCTGTTCACCATTGGCTATCAAAACCGCTACCGTCCCGACAGCCAGACGCTCAAGCGGCTGTGCGAAGAAGGGGAGCTGGGAGAGATCTACTACGCCCAAGCCCATGCCCTGCGGCGGCGGGGTGTGCCCACCTGGGGCGTGTTTACGGATAAATCCAAGCAGGGCGGCGGCCCGCTCATTGATATTGGCACCCATTCGCTGGATCTGACGCTGTGGATGATGGACAATTACCAGCCCGCTGCTGTCACTGGAGTGGCTTTCCAGAAGCTGGGCACCACCTTAGCTCCCGGAAACCAGGGCAACGCCATGGGCGCTTGGGACCCCAAAACCTATGAGGTGGAGGATTCTGCCTTTGCCTTTGTCACCATGAAGAACGGCGCTCTCATCACAATAGACGCCTCTTGGGTGCTCAACTCCACCGAGGAGCGGTGTGCTTCCGCCTACCTCTGCGGCACTGGGGCCGGAGCGGAGCTCACCGGCGTGGGCGGCGCCAACGATGGCAAGCTCTATTTGAACAAGGTCATGGGCAACAAGCAGGTGGTAATTGACGTGAATACCTCCGCCGGCGGGGTGGATCTGTTCCCCGGAAAAACCGTCCAGGCGGGAGATGTGGAGTGCAAGGTGTGGCTGGACGCCCTGGACGGTGTGGGTCAGCTGGTGGTGCAGCCTGAGCAGGCCTTCACGGTCACCAAGATTTTGGACGCGGTGTATCAGTCCGCCGCCACCGGCCGCCAGGTGGTATTTGAAGACTGAGGCCATGGAGCAGAATCGGCTGGCAGGCCCCGCCAACGCCTGTTTCCGCAGCGAGGGCGCTTTGGAGCGGGATGGATTTACCCTGTGTTTGCAGGAGAGCAAAATGAGTTTTCTCTCCCATTGGCACAACGCCGTGGAGGTCCTGCTGGGGATCTCCGGCAAAGTGGCGGTGGGCGTCGGGGGACGATTTTGGGAGCTGGGAGAAGGGGATATTGTCATCATCGGATCTCAGGTGAGCCATTGCCTATCGGATCTCTCCCTGGAAAGCCGGCGGCTGGCGCTGCTTTTTCAGCCCAACTTGCTGTTTGGCAATCCCCTGTTGGAGCCCTATCAAAAGCTGTTTCAGGGCACGGGGAGTCACAGTTCCGCCTGGGAGGAGTCCACTCGCTGCAAAATGGAAGAAGTGCTGCTAAAACTGTATGAGGAGTACACAGCCCGAGCTGTGGGATGGGAGGCCTTGTCCCTTTCCCGGCTGACGGAGCTGGTGTATCTCACCGCCGCGGGGGTGCCCCGTCAGACTGTGATTCCCGCTGAGGGCGGGGGCAGCGTGACTTTGCGGGTGATGGAATACCTCTCCGCTCATTACAGGGAGGATGTGACTTTGGAGCTTTGCGCCAGGGCGCTGGGCTTTAACAGCTGCTATCTTTCGGGGAAATTCAAGGAGCAGTTGGGTGTGCCCTTTCATCAGTACCTGCAAAATTTGCGGCTCAATCATGCGGAGTCGTTGCTGCGGGATACGGATCTTCCTGTGGGGGCTGTGGCAGAGCGTTCCGGCTTTGCCAGTGATAAGACCTTTTACCGGGTGTTTCGGGAGAAAAATGCCAGCTCGCCCCAGGAGTATCGCAGGCATTGGCACAGCAGAACCTAGAAAGGAGTCCGCCGGAAGGCGGGCTCCTCTTTTTTCACAGCTTTCTTTACAAGTGTGGAAAATCCCACTACAATAGAGGTGGAATCACACGGGAAGGGGGCGGTTTTATGGTGACGCTGCAAATTCAGCTGTTTCTCCTGTTGGCGGTGGGGTATGTCCTGGGAAAATTGGGGCGAATCTCCCCGTCCACCCGCCAGCAGCTCACGGACCTGATTATTGACGTGGTGCTGCCCTGTACCATTCTGTCCTCCTTCCAGATGGATATGTCCCCTCAGATCCTCCGCTCCTCCTTCCAGGCGCTGGCGGCGGCCTTTGGGATCCAGCTGCTGTACTGGGTGCTCAACCGGTTCTTGTACCGCCGTCTCCCGTCGGATCAGCAGATCAGCTGCAAATACTCCACCATGGTCACCAATGCCAGCTTTATCGGCATCCCAGTGGTCACCGCCCTCTACGGTCCCCAGGGGACGCTGCTGGCTTCCATCTTTGTGCTGCCCCAGCGGATCTTCATGTGGGCCTGCGGTCTGCCCATGTACACCCGGGTGGAGAAAAAGGACGCTGTGAAGAAGATCCTCACCCATCCCTGTATTTTGAGCATCTTTGTGGGGCTTGGTCTCATGGGGCTGTACACGGCGGGCTTCCCCCTGCCAGAGCTGGTTTCCTCCACCCTGGACCTGGTGGGGAGCTGCTCCACGCCCCTGTGCTTTGTGGTCATCGGCAGCATCGTAGGGGAAATGCCCCTGGGGGAGCTGGTGGACCTCCAAGTGCTGCGGTTCAGCTTTTACCGCCTGCTGCTGATCCCGGCGGTGGTCTTCCTGCTGACTTTGCCCCTCCCCCTGGATCCCCTGGCTAGGAACGTCAGTGTGGTGCTCTCCGCTATGCCCGCGGGTACCACCACTGTGATGCTGGCCCAGAAGTACGACCGCAATCCCCAGTTTGCTTCCAAGCTGCTGGTGGGGTCCACCCTGCTGTCCATGGTGACCATCCCCCTGGTCACCGGGTTGCTGGGGCTGTTGTGACAAAACTGAAAAAGGACTGCCCCAAGCCGGAGCAGTCCTTCTGTTTATGCGCTGCGAGTCTTCCCTGCGGCGCTTTTTCTTTACGGGAAAAAGGGAATCACAATGCAGGTCTGTTCCGGCTGGGAGGCGTCCAGGTACATCACCTGGGACCGCTGGAAAAACAGGCACAGCCGGTGCTCCACATTGTACAGGCCATAGCCGCTTTTGGGGGTCTTTTGATCCGGGGAGGGCTGGAGCAATGCGGTTTCCCATTCTTCAGGGGTGAGGTGCCCGCCGGAGTCGATGACGCACAGTTCCGGGACGCCGTTGCGGATCCGCCCGGTGACCCGCACCCATTTTTCCGGCTTTTCCGACTCCAACACGCCGTGGAGCAGGGCATTTTCCACCAGGGGCTGGAGAGTAATTTTGGGTAGCATCAATCCCAGAATGTCCTGGGGGACGTCCAAAATCAGCTCCACTTGCTGGCCGCAGCGGGTCTCCTCAATAGAGAAGTAGTTCTGAATGATCTCCAATTCCTGGGAGACCGGCAGCACATGCTGGCCCTTGCTCAAACACAGGCGGTAGAACCGGGTGAGATTCCGCACGGTTTTCTCCATCTCGTCGGTGCGGTTGAGCTTGGACATCCACAGGATGGCATCCAGGGTGTTGTAGAGAAAATGGGGGTTGATCTGGGCCTGGAGCACGTCGATCTCCAGGTCCCGGAGCTTTTTCTCCCTTTGACGCTGGTTGTCCACCAGCTGCTGAATCCGGTCCAGCAGGGCGTTATAGGCGGAAATCAGCTTGCCCACCTCGTCGGTGCCCAGAATTTCAAACTTGGGGGGCACGGTGCGCAAGGCCTGGCTGTTGTAGGTCTGCACATACCGGTAGAACTTGCGGATGCGCACCACGATGGAGAGCAAAAAGGGCAGGGCAAATAAAAAGCTCACCAGGGTCAATCCGCAGCCGGTGAGGGCCAGTAGAGCCAGCTGGGGAAAGAGAATGTGACGCAGACGGCTGTCGTCCACGACCATCACCAGCCGCCACTGGGATTTGGACAATGTCTGGTAATAGACGGTGTTCTTGCCGTCCTGCACGGTGTTGATCCGCAGGGACTCAAACCCGTGGAGGGTCTCCTCCGGCGCGTTTAAATGGTATTCCTCCCCTTCCGGGTCGGTGCAGGCAATGGTGGAGCCTCCCCCGGTCTGGAGGTAACAAGTGGTGTAGTCCTTGGCCAGGGGCATCTCTAAGCGGCTCTCCAGGGCCGCAGGTTTCAGGTCCACCCGCAGCAAGCCCACCAGGTCCAGGTGATCCCACTGGTTTCGCAGGGGCGCCACCAGGGCCGGGGTTTCCGAGCCCAGCACCCGGGGCGGATAGAAGGTCTGATTTCCCCACCCGGTCAAGGCGTGCTGAGCCCAACCGGTGTCCTCCACCATGGAGAGGGGCAGAATGCGGGAGGAGTCGGAAATCAGGTCCAAGGTGGAGTTGACGTACAGCCGGCAGCTGTACTCATCGGGCTCGTCAGAGAGCATGTACAGCATGGGGAGAATCACCTGCTCGGCGGTCTGGTACTCCCCCGGGGACATGGATTCGATATCGGTGAGCAAGTCGATGATCTCGTTGTTGGCCTGAATCTGGGAGATCAACTGCAAGAGGCTGTCCTCAAACTTTGTGAAAGCGGCCACGGAATTTTCAAAGTCACTTTTGGCAGAGGACAGATGGGAGTTGTAGGACGTCCGGTAGGATTGGGCCACCACCAGCAGCATGCTGACCATCAAGGTCAGCACCAGCAGGACGCCGGCAATGGAAAATTTCATCCGAATGGAGAAGTCCTTGAGGGATTTGGGGGAATGGGGAAGGTTGCTCATGATTGCTGCTGAGAGACGGAGGACCGGTACTCGTGGGGGGACATGCCCATCTCCTGCTGGAAGATGTGGGCAAAGTAGTTGGCCGCCCGGTAGCCCGTCTGCTGGGAGATGCTGGATACGGACAGATTGGTGGTGCGCAGCAGGGCGCAGGCCTTTTGGATGCGCACCCGGGTAATCAGCCGCTTCAGGCTGTATCCGGTGTCCTTTTTAAATGTGGTGCTGAGATAGGCCGGGCTCAGGTGGACGTACTCCGCCAGGGATTCTACGGACAGGTTGGGGTCGGCGTAATCCCGTTCCAGCTTGCTGAGCAGGATGCGGCTGGTGTGGGAGAGCTGCTTGTCTGCAATGTCCCCCACCACGTCGGGGCTGGGCAGGGTCTCCTCCTGTTGCTGCTGCCGCAGCAACAGGGAGCGTTTGCGCCGCTCCACTGCCAGGGAGATGGCGGAAGAGAGCTCGTTGATGTCCACGGGTTTCTCCACATAGGCCACTGCCGAAAGGGAGATGGCCTGGAACAGATACTCCTTGTCCGAGTAACTGGAGATGATGACAATTTCGCAGTCGGGATCGGCCTCTTTTGTCAGGGAGGCCAGCTCCAAGCCGCTGCAATAGGGAAGCCGAATATCTGTCAGGAGAATATCCGGCCGCAGGGATAGCAGCGCGGCGCCGGCTTTTCCATCTGAGGCGGTCTCAACACGGTCGATTTGCAAGGCCTGCCAGTCCACGCTGGCCAGGATTCCTTCCCTGGTGTAAAATTCATCTTCCACAAAACAGAGAAGCATCTGTGTGCCTCCTTTCTCATTGATCTTCATAATTCTAACAAATTTCACAGGAAAGTGCAATGGATTCTCGACAGGTTGAAGGGTAGAAACTGAGCAATGTCCAAAAAAACTGTCTGGTTTCAAAGAAAATTAGCGTATTTATTTAATGGCGCAAATGATACCCTTATATCATGACAAAAGACAGGAGGTAGAACGATACGATGAAAAAGAAAGCAGCGTCTGCCGAATATAGGCAGCCGTTCCTCAAGACAGTGAAAAAGCATTGGATACTGCTTTTGATGCTGTTGCCGGCGGTGGCCTATGTAATCATTTTCAGTTACATCCCCATGACCGGCATTGTGCTGGCCTTTAAAAACTATCAGTATGCCGGCGGCGTGTATGGGTCCCCTTGGGTGGGACTGGGCAACTTCGAGTCCCTGCTGATTGCGGGAAAGCTGGGTGAGGTCACCCGAAACACGCTGCTGTATAACATCGCCTTCATTTTCCTTGGAGTGGTGTTTGAGATGGGCACGGCAGTGCTGCTCAATGAAATCGTGTTCAAAAAGTATAAAAAGGTGATGCAGACCTTCATGTTCCTGCCCTACTTCATCAGCTGGGTTGTGGCAGGCGCCATCATGTACAACATCTTCAATTACGAGCGGGGCGTGTTCAACAGCCTGCTGACCATGATCGGCCTGCAGCCCTTTGACCTGTACAACACTCCGAGTGCTTGGCCGCCGGTGCTGATCTTCTTGAAGCTGTGGAAGTCCACGGGCTATGGCTCGGTGGTGTACTTGGCAGCCATCACCGGACTGGACCAGGAGATGTTTGAGGCCGCCACTATCGACGGCGCCAATGTGTGGCAGCGGATTCGCTACATCACCGTCCCCTCCCTGGTGCCCACCATGATGATCTTGGTGCTGCTGGCTATTGGCAACATCTTCCGTGGTGACTTCGGCCTGTTCTATCAGACGGTCAAATCCAGCGCTCTGCTGCAGCCTGTGACCGACGTCATCGACACGTACGTGTTCCGGCTGCTCATCAGCAACAGCGACGTGGGCGTCTCTGCTGCGGCGGGCCTGTATCAGTCGGTGCTGTGCTTCATCACCATCACCATCTGCAACAAGCTGGTGAAAAAAGTGCAGCCGGACTATGCGTTGTATTGAGAGGAGGAGATGGAATATGGCAGCTGCAACTTCGAAAACGGCCGTGCGTTCCGGCGGCCGCAACCGGCGGGTCTGGACTCATGACGCCATCGCCCTTCACGTGATCGGCATTGTGTTTGTCACATTGTTCGCCTTTTTGTGCCTGGTCCCCTTCTATCTGATCCTGGTGGCCTCCTTCACACCGGAGGACTCCCTGATCCGCAACGGCTATCCGTTGATCCCGGTGGCCTTCGACACCCAGAGCTATGCCCTGTGTATCAAGAACCCGGTGGATATCCTCATCGCCTACGCCACCACCATCGGCGTCACGCTGATCGGCACCACCTGCGCCGTGTTCTTGGCTACCATGACCGGCTATGTGCTCTCCCGGAAGGATTTCCCCTGGCGCAACAAACTGTCCTTCTTCTTCTTTTTCACCACGCTGTTCAACGGCGGCCTGGTGCCCTGGTACATGCAGTGCGTGCGGTACATGAACTTTAAGAACTCCTACTTGGCTTTGATTCTGCCTTTGATGTTCTCCGTGTGGAACATGATCATCGCCAAGAGCTTTATGAACGGTATCCCGGCGGCTATCAGTGAATCGGCCATGATCGACGGCGCCAATGACTTTGTCATCTTCATCAAGCTGATTCTCCCCCTGAGCAAACCCCTGATCGCCACCCTGGGGCTGTTCTCCGCCCTGGCCTATTGGAACGACTGGTACAACTGCATGCTCTTCATCACCGAGGAGCACATGTTCACCCTGCAGTACTACCTGCAGAGAATGCTGGGCAGCGCCGAGGCCATGCGGATCGCGGCGGAAAAATCCGGCATCGACCTGCCTTCCGTCCCTCTGGAGGGCATGAAGATGGCTATGACGGTCATCGCCACCGGCCCCATTGTGCTGCTGTACCCCTTTGTCCAGCGGTATTTCGTCAAGGGCTTGACCATCGGCTCTGTGAAGGGCTGAGTTTGCAAAGCGGCTTCGGGGAGTGCTCCCCTAGCTATATGAAATGTTTTATATGAATGGAGGATTACCATGAAAAAATTGTTGTCCCTCACGTTGGCGCTGTGTATGCTGCTGACCCTGATGGCCGGCTGCTCCGGCGGCGGAGAGTCGTCCACTTCTACCGCCGACACGTCCTCTTCCCAGGGGACCTCTTCCACGGCGGAGGAGCCTGCGGCAGATCCTCTGGCGGATTTGCCCGACACCTATGACGAGACCACCAATATCGCGGCCACTCCGGAGATGTATCCCGATGTGGACCTGAGCTCTGACTACACCGTAAATCTGTATCAGGTGGGCGACAAGCCCAATGACTACGACCAGGTGGAGGCTGCCATCAACGAGTATCTGGCTCCCTTCAACACCAAGATTGCCACCACCTTCATCAGCTGGAGTGACGTGGGCACCATGTACTCCCTGGTGTTGGCCGGCGGCGAGCAGGTGGACCTGATCTTCACTGCTCCTTGGGAATACATGTACGTGGAAGCTGCCAAGGGCTCCTTCCTGACCCTGGAGGACGAGTTCCTGCAGAAGTACATGCCCCTGTCCTACAAGTACCAGCCGGAAGAGAGCTGGGGCGAGACCACCATCCAGGGCAAGCTGGTGGCGGTTCCCTCCGCAGATGCAGCTCCCCAGGGCAAGATCGTGGCAGTGCGCAAGGATTTGATGGACAAGTATGGCATTGCCGATCTGGAGACTTGGGACGATTACATGAACTACTGCCTGACCATCGCTGAGAAGGAGACTCCCGAAAGCGGCGTGTATGCCCTGGCAGCAGCCGGCAACAACAACGAGCTGTGGGACGTCTACCGTCAGATGACCGACACCTTCCTGGCCCTGGACAGCAACTATATGGACTTCATCTATGAGTACACCGACGGCATCCCCGCTGTGGAGGACATCCAGTTTGTGTACGAGTATGAGCCCTTCCGGGAGTACGCCAAGGATATGAAGACCCTGGCCGATGCCGGTTGCTGGAGCCGTAGCGCTCTGACCAACACCATCAGCGACGACGATGCTTTTGCCAGCCTCCAGGGCGCTTCCATTGCCTGGAACACCTCCGTGTTCACCTATATGAAGCGCGCTGAGGAGAACGAGGGCGTGGAGTGCATGGCTTACGACCTGACCAAGGACAACCTGGTCACCGCCGAGGCTTACTCCAACAACGATATGGCCATTGCCGCCGGTTCCAAGAACCCCGAGCGCAGCGCCATGGTGCTGGATATGCTGAAGTTTGACACCACCCTCAACCGCCTGATGTGCCTGGGCATCGAGGGCACCCACTATGAGTGGAACGACGACAACACCTACAGCAAGCTGGATGCCAAGACCGCTGACTTTGCCCCCATGGCACCTTCCGTGTCCTGGGCAGTGAAGAACGGCACTCTGCAGGAAGCCGGCACTCCCGAGCGTGAGCTGGCCATCACCGAGCCCTGGAAAGAGCGCGTTGTGATGAACCCCACCATCACCTTCGTCTTTGACGACACCGAGATCAAGGCTGAGGTGGCTGCAGTTACCGCTGTGCTGGAGGACTATGTCCCCATGATCGAGCTGGGCCTGGTGGACGATGTGGATGTGGCCATGGATGAGATGATCCAGCGCTGCAACGACTCCGGCCTGCAGACCGTCAAGGACGCCCTGGCCGAGCAGTACGAAGCTTGGGCTGCCACCCGCTGAGTGGGAAATAGCGAACTACCCTTTGACAACTTGTGATGGAAAAAGAAGGGGGAGGTGGGCACGGCTCCGCCTCCCCCTTTTTTCATAAAAAGCTTATAGAAGCTATGCAACAACAGTGAAATGGAGAGGATTTTGTATGGAAACGTTCTTGAAAGGATGCGCCCAGCCTCGGGCAAAGGAATTTTTCGGCTTTGACTGGCAGTTTGCCCTCACCGACAGCTTGGACACCCCCGATGACTCCGCCTCCTGGCGTGAGGTCCAGCTGCCCCACGACTGGTCCGTGGACTACCCCGTGGAAGAGGATGCTCCCAGCTGTGGCTCCGGCGGCTATGCCCGCACGGGCATCGGCTGGTACCGCCGG
>OBYM01000345.1_pt1 | contig 27052 bp, 23 predicted proteins | sample 1538191 | NCBI WGS metagenome assembly OBYM01 (sample SAMEA2580165, study PRJEB22360) | human gut metagenome | biome: human gut; feature: human-associated habitat; material: faeces | place: Denmark | collected 2008/2010 | reverse complement strand
GTTTTAAGGCCTGTGCCCCTCCTTTTATTCCCTCAAACAGCCGGTAACGGGGCTGAATCGGGCCGGAATTTCTGCCGGCCGGCACGGCTTTCGCCAACACAGGCGCATTTCGCCGGTCTTCTGCCAAGAGCGCTTTCAGCCGGTGACGCTCTCTCTCTGATGCATCCGGTGCCGGTTACTTTTCCTGTGTATTGCCATTTCACTCTTCAATTGTATCATATGCATTCGTACGCTATCCTGTGTCTTCCAGTATATCCACAAACAAGAAGTTTGTAAAGGCTTATTTTGCGTTCTTCACAATATCCCAATTCTGTCTGAGATATACCAGGCCGGATAGTACAGCAAAAAAAGTAGCTATCGCCAGGAAAATTTCCCCAATTGCCCAGAACAGCATTAAAACATCCTGGTTGACAAACTGAACCAATTCCAAGCTTCCCAGCTCTGCTATGTATTGGAGCAGTAAGATAACGCAAATAGCCACAATTTGGCTGACGGTTTTGATTTTTCCCCAATTATTAGCTGCAATTACGGTGCCCTTACCAGCAGCTACCAGTCGGATAGAGGTGACCATAAATTCCCGGGCAATAATCAGCAATACCAGCCATACATCGCATAACCCCAAGCTGACAAAACATACTAAGGCAGAAATGACCAGAATTTTGTCTGCCAGCGGGTCCATAAACTTTCCAAAGTCCGTAATTTGATGATATTTTCGCGCCAGTTTTCCATCCAAATGGTCTGTATAAGAAGCAATTCCAAACAGTGCCAGCGCAACAAGATAGTGATGGGGGAAAGGCCACAACAGGGCCAATACAAAAAACGGTACCATAATCATACGTAATACCGTCAATTTATTCGGCAGATTCATGAAGCGGATACCTCCTGCAAATATTCCGGGAACGGAAAACCGCCCCGCTATTCTGCATCAAATTCGTTGTCCAGTCAAATCGCAGTCCACACAATCTTCAATGCGAACCTTGACAAACTGACCGAAATAAGGTTTATTGCCTTGAGCCGTAAAGAAAACCTTGCCGTCAATGTCGGGGGAGTCAGCGGCTGTACGGCCAAAATAGCACTCTGCATATCGGTCGAAGCCCTCAGTCAGCACCGTAACCGCCTTTCCAATCATCTCTTCGCCCTTTTGCTGCATGATTTCCATTTGCTGCTCCATGATAATCTCAGCGCGCTGATTCTTGACATCCTCGTCAATCTGGTCAGGCAGCAGGGCAGCGGGGGTATCCTCTTCCTGAGAATAGGCAAAGCAGCCCAGCCGGTCAAATCGAACCTCCTGCACAAATTCGGAAAGCTCGGTAAAATCCTCCTCTGTCTCACCGGGGAAGCCGGTGATCAACGTGGTACGAAGTACCAAGCCCGGCACTTTCTCCCGCATATGAGCAATGAGCTTTAGCAGGGACTCCTTATCACCGCGGCGATTCATGGCTTTCAGCACTCTTCCAGATGCATGCTGCAGGGGCAAATCCATGTATTTTACGATTTTAGGTTCACTGGCGATAACATCCAGCAACTCGTCCGTAACCGTATCAGGGTAACAGTACAACAGCCGAACCCAGCGAAGTTTTTCAATCTGGCACAGCTGGCGCAGTAGCTCGGGCAGCTTTAATTCCCCATATAAATCAAGGCCATAACGGCTGGTATCCTGTGCAATGACAATGAGTTCTTTCGCGCCATCATCTACCAGCTTTTGTGCCTCCTCCACAATACTCTCTATGGTGCGGCTGCGGTATCCTCCTCGGATCAGGGGGATTGCACAGTAAGTACAGCGGTTGTCACAGCCTTCTGCGATTTTCAAATAGGCAAAATAACTGGGGGTGGAAAGCTCCCGGTCTCCGCACAAGGGCATTTTTTCCTTTTCAGGGAACACGTCCTGTGTTTCTCCCTCCATCACTTTGCCGATAATCTCCGCAATTTCCCCATTAGCACCGATACCTACCACAGCATCTACCTCGGGAATCTCTTTGCGAATTTCTTGCTGATAGCGCTGGGACAGGCATCCCGTCACCACAATCTTCTGAATACGGCCCTCTTTTTTCAGAGTCACCAATTCGAGAATTTCCTCGATGGATTCGGCCTTTGCGCTCTCAATAAAGCCGCAGGTATTGATAATGGCTACATCGGCCAGCGCTGCATCGTCGCTGAGCTCATAGCCTGCATTTTTCAGGGAGGCCATCAGCACTTCCCCATCCACCTGATTTTTGGCACAGCCTAAGCTGACCATTCCCACTCGTACTGCCATATCGTCCATCCTTATCGTAAATTTATGTATAAAGCATTTAGGTTATGCGGTTCACTCTTCACTTTCCCGGAACTCTGCCAATACGGTTTTGATGTCTTCCCAACCATATCCCAAACGCTGCAAAGCCGCCACTGTCCGACGGTATCCCTTTTCGTCCCCAAGGTTCTTTCGATATTTTCGCTCTACAATCTCCCGCAGCTTTTCTTCCGGGTCTGGGGCCATTTCCTCCAGAAGTTCCTCTGTCAGTTCCCGGTCAATGCCTTTCTGCAGCAGCTCTTGCCGGGCACGGCGCACACCATACCCCTTTTTTCCCAGCAAAACTTCTGCCAGTTGCCGGGCATAAGCTTCATCATTCATCAGCCCCAGCTCTTCCATTTTTTCAACAGCAACTTCTGCCGCCTCTCGGCTGGTGGTACGGCTGATTTTGTCTGCCAACTCCTTTTTGGAATGACTTCGGTATTCCAGCAGATATAAAGCCTTTTCTTTGGCACGCCTGGCTTCGGATTCCTGTAAAAGCTGGTGCAGCTCTTCATTACTGATTTCCATGCCCGGCTTCCACCGGGATTTCAGTAATGTTTCCGTATCCACTTTTACGGCTGCCTCTCCGTCAAGGTACAACTGAGAAAGGCGTTTGCGGCGGGGTTCAATAGCCGTAATTTCCATTATTCGTCGTCATCCACCAGAATATCAATATCTGCTGCTGCCGAGGAACGGCTTTTTCCCGCTGCAGCTTGTGGAGTAGGCGCTTCCACCGGAACTTCTACCGGTTTGGCTGCGCTGCCTTTAGAAGCTTTCTGCTTTCCAAAAAGCTTGCCTACATTTTCTTTCACTTTGCTTTCAATCTCACCGGCAATCTCCGGGTTGTTGCCCAAAAACTCACGGGAATTATCACGGCCTTGTCCAAGGCGATTTCCATTGTAAGAGAACCAAGCACCGCTCTTTTGAACAATATCCAGTTTTACTGCCAAATCAAGCAGTTCTCCGGTACGGGAAATTCCTTTGCCATATAAAACGTCAAACTCTGCCTCCCGGAAAGGCGGAGCCATTTTATTTTTCACTACTTTTGCCTTGGTGCGGGAACCGATTCGCTCGCTGCCTTCCTTAATCGCATCACCTTTCCGAACGTCAATGCGGACGGTTGCATAAAATTTCAAAGCACGGCCACCGGGTGTCACTTCGGGGTTTCCATACATGACGCCGACCTTTTCACGAAGCTGATTGATGAAAATAGCCACACAATTGGACTTGGAAATGGCGCCTGTAAGCTTCCGCAGTGCCTGAGACATGAGTCTGGCCTGCAAACCTACATGGGAATCACCCATTTCTCCTTCGATTTCGGCCTTGGGAACCAAAGCAGCCACCGAGTCCACTACAATAATATCAATTGCACCGGAACGAACCAAAGCCTCTGTAATTTCCAGCGCCTGCTCACCGGTATCCGGCTGGGAAACCAGCAGCGAATCTACATCGACTCCCAATGCGCCGGCATAAACCGGGTCCAAAGCATGTTCTACATCAATAAAAGCGGCATATCCGCCCATCTTCTGTGCTTCGGCCACGCAGTGCAGAGCCAAAGTGGTTTTACCGGAAGATTCCGGACCATAAATCTCTACCACACGGCCTCTGGGCAGTCCGCCAATCCCCAACGCCAAATCCAGCGACAGGGAACCGGTGGGGATCACATCCACCTGCATGGCTTCGTTTTGTCCCAAGCGCATAACGGCACCTTTGCCAAACTGTTTTTCAATCTGTGCCAAAGCAGTTTCCAATGCTTTTTCCTTATCAATTGCCATCTATCATCATCCTTCCCGATAAATTTCAGAGGGATTGAGAAAAAATCCCGATTTCAACAGAAAAGGCAGAAAAAATCGCCCTTCAGATAGTTTCTATTATACCGGAAACCCCCGGGAAAAGCAATGGATTTCCGGCAGAAAATCGAACTTATGTTTGATTTTCTTTGATTGTTACAACCCATTTCCCTATGAATTGTTTTTGTAAATAACAATTCATATCATCAGGCGGTAAATCCTCACATGCATTCAGCAGAGAGCGTAAAGACACAAAGGGAATGTCTGTCTGCACTGTAAAGAAATCCGTTTTTGTGCCGAGAACTAGACAATTACCAAACAGTCGATGATACAATTTTTGAGAAATATCAGTATGAAAGCATTTTTTGATTCGAGATTTGGGAAGAAACTCCCTGCCGGTATATAATCCAAGTGTACCGATGGGCTCTTCCAACAATTGGGAAAGTGAAGGGATATTTTCATAGTGTTTTTGAAAAATCCCGCAAAAGTACGCAGATGCAGTCTGTTTCTGAGGATATTGTATCGTTTCCAGAATAATACAAAATCGGTTCAGATTTTCATCCCGATAGCGGAAGATATCTCCGGTTTCCGCTGGCAAAAGTATTTTTTGCTTTGGCGGAGGATTTCGTTTTCTGGGACTTTTTCGAGGTGTCTGTAAAGAAGTCAGAAAGTGCTGGAGGTTTTTCTGCCTGATTTTCAGGTCGGATTCGTCTGCACCCAGCTCTCTCAGAAATTCGAGATTAGCGCCGGATGTAATAATTTCTGTCACGATATTCAGCAGATCTTCAGAGAGGGCACAACACATCCATTGACATTTTGCCAGCGCAAAATATACATCATGCAAAACATCTTCATGGGGATCGAATTCAGAGAGATATTCTTCTAAAATTGTTTGGGTAATATGGGAAATCTCTTCTCCATTGTCGTAGGCTTCCATAAATCTGTCGTATATTTCCTGGTATTCATCGCCTTGGGAAATTCCCATTCCGAAATATGACATAAAATCCCCTCCTCAAAAATATCGATGTTTTTCAAATGATATCCACATGATAAAGGATTTTAAAAGACTCAGAAATATTACTCCTTCACAATCCCCGTCACTGCCCGGTCCAATCCGGCAAAATCTTTGTGGACGCAAATTTCAATGACACCTGCTGCTTGAAACAGACCGCAGACCGCTTCTGCCTGTTCTTCTCCGATTTCCACTGCAACCACTCCACCGGGTTTTACCCAAGGAATCCAAAAATCGGTAATAGCCCTGTAAAAGTCAAGACCGTCTCCGCCGCCATTTAAAGCGGTGTGTGGCTCTTGCTGCACTTCTTTCTGCAAAATTGGGATTTCTGCGGCTCGCACATAAGGCGGATTCGAAATCAGCACATCCAACGACTCAGAGAGAAGGGAAGAGGGGGCCTTTTCATCCAACACATTGCCCCGTACCGGTCGGACTCTGTCTTGCCCAAACTTCTGCGTATTGGTTTCCAAAAAAGCATAAGCTTCCGGTATCCACTCTACACTGTCCATATGTAATCCCGGAACCAAGGAACAAAGCCCCAGCGCTACTGCTCCCGTACCGCCGCATAAATCTATTCCATAAAGAGGAGACGGCCTGTTTTTTAGCAAATCAGCCGCAGCTCGCACCACCACTTCAGTATCTTCCCGAGGTGATAAAACCCCTTCTCCTACAGACAGCTCCATATCCATAAAAGGCCATGTACCCAAGATATATTGCAAAGGGCGATGTCCCGCGCGCTGTTCAATCATTTGTAAGTAACGTTCCTGTTTTTCCGGAAGCACTTCCTGATTTCCATGAACAAAAATCTCTTGCCGATGAATCCCCCATACTTTTTCGGCTATACAACCGGCGTCAAACTCTGGACTGTCACAACCAGCTTCCCGCAGACGGTTTCGTCCTTGCCGGTACAACTGCATAATTGTCATAATACGATTCGGTCCTCTCCATTTTCGGGAATTACCTTCTCCATGGCAGCAATCGCCACTTCAATCATGCTGTCATCGGGTTCTTTGGTGGTAATGCGCTGTACCCAAAGCCCAGGAGCCGCGATAATACGGGTCAAGCGATTGTCCGTGCGTCCACATAGACGAATCAGTTCATACCCCAGTCCCATCACCAGAGGGATACACAGTATTTTCACAATGGTTCTCAAAAACGGATTGGTAAACGGAATAAAAAATCCAACAATAATGCCCAATCCCAACATAATCACCATGAAACTGGTACCGCACCGGGGATGGAAACGGCCATGACGGCGCACATTCTCCACCGTTAGTTCTTCGTTGTTCTCGTAACAGAAAATGGTTTTATGTTCTGCACCATGATATTGAAAAGTCCGACGCAAGTCCGGCTGCAACCCACATAAGGCAACATATCCAATAAAAATGGCAATACGCATGGCGCCTTCAATTAGGGAACGCCAAACTTCAATTCCGTCACCGGTTCCCATTCTCATCAAATTAACCAGCCAAGTTGGCAGCATAAAAAACAGGACGATGGCCACTCCAATTCCCAATACCATGGCGATTCCCATAATTACATTCATAATCTTCTCGCCAAAGACTTTATCCAGCCACTTTTCAAAACGGGATGGCTCTTCTTCGTCTTCCAACCCTTCCATAGACTTTTCTGCCGATTCATTTAAGGCACGAAACCCTATTCGCAGAGAATCGATCATCGCAGCGGTTCCCCGGATAATCGGCCAACCCAAAATGGGATATTTATCTTTCAGGTTCTCGGTAGGTTGTTCGCTTACATCAATTTCACCATTGGGTTTTCGAACTCCTATGGCCGTAATTTTCGGTCCTCTCATCATAATTCCCTCTACCAGGGCCTGCCCCCCGATAGAGGTAATCATCTTCGTTTTTTCTGCCATATCTGAAATTCCTTTCTATATTCAAGATTATAAGACGGATTCCTGCTTCTTTAAAACAGGAATCGTAATGGTAACGGCTGTTCCCACATTCTCATGGCTTTCAATATCCAGTTGTCCGCCATGTAGTTTCATAATTTCATCCGCCAGCGCCAGCCCGATTCCCGAGCCACGCACGGTTTGGTTAGCTTTATAGAATTTCTTTTTTACATTGGGAAGGTGCTCCGCCGGAATTCCACAGCCGTTATCACTGATAACCACTCGGATAAAACCGGCCTGCTCTTTCACCGTTACTTCTATGGTGCCTCCTTCGGAGGTGTATTTCAGAGCATTATCGATGATGTTGACAAACACCTGGCGCAACCGATTGATGTCGCCCAAAACCGGTGAAAGCATAGCCGGTTCTTCATACAACAGATATTTGTGTTCTGCCGCGGCACGGTCTGTAAACATATACACAGCTTCTCCCAGTTCTGCCAGCAAATCGATTTTTTCCATCATCAGCGTCATGCGCCCGTTCTGCATTCGGGAGAAATCCAGCAGTTCTTCTACCAGTCCTGAGAGCCTCTCTGATTCCCGGATAATTACATTCATTCCCTTTTCATAAGTTCCCGCATCCATTCCGCCGGTTTGCAAGGTTTCCGCCCAACCTTTAATAGCTGTAAGCGGTGTACGCAGCTCATGAGAAACAGACGAGATAAACTCATTCTTCATTTTTTCGGCCGCTCCCAGTTCCACTGCCATATCATTGATATTGTCGCACAGCTGTCCAATCTCATCGTTATTGGCCTTTTGAATCCGGGCGTTAAAATCACCTTGGGCAATCCGCTTAGCAGTAGCGCCTATTTGGCGGATAGGCGTGACAATAGATTTCATAAAATACAAATTTGAAAATACAATAAACGCAATGATAACCAGGCTCGCCAGCGATAACAAACCCACAATCACAATAATTTGCTGGTCAGCTCTTTCCATAGACACCACATACCGTAATGCTCCGCTAATGCCACCATTCGAATTACGGATTACCTTAGTTACAGCCATCACTTTTTCTCCACTGCTGAGTCTTCCTGTCCAAACGCCAAAGTTGGATTCATCTTTCAACGCATACTGATAATCCGGCATCGGCTGATTATTATCCGGTGCGAAGCCTGTGGAAGAGATGAAAACCTTTCCACTCAGGTTAATAGCCATTGCTTCCATTTCATTTTTAGCCGTAAAATTTTCTATGTAATTTCTGGCACTGATGGTAAATTCCGGCGTCGCTTGTTGGGAGTAACCTGAAAACACATTTCCTGCTTCTTCACAACGACCTTTTAACTGGGACAGAATGGTATTATAAACATACTGCTGCATCATCACAGACAAAATCACCACCAGGGTAACCAGCACCAGAACAATTACTGTCAGGCTATTAATAATCCATCTTCTGGCAATTCCCCGAACAGCCATTTTCTGACGCCTCCTCTGTTTCAAATTACTTCTGTTCCCAGCGGTATCCTAATCCCCAAACCGTTACAATGTAATGCGGATTGGATGGTTCTTCCTCAATCTTCATGCGTAGACGGCGGATATTCACATCTACTATTTTTTCTTCGCCTACATAATTTGCGCCCCACACATGCTTCAGAATATCGGAACGATCCAATGCCTGTCCCGGATTCGAAAAGAAATATTCCATAATCTGAAATTCTACCTGGGTCAGCTCAATAGGCTTTCCATTCTTTAACAGCGAGCGGTTTCTAAGATTTAGAACAAAATCGCCGGAAACTAGCTGCTCTTTAAAGTTATTCTCTGTACGTACAGCAGAAAGTGCCACTCTGCGGTAAATAGCATCCACACGCGCAACCAATTCTGAGGGGCTAAACGGCTTCGTAACATAGTCATCTGCGCCCATCATCAAACCGGAAACCTTATCAATTTCCTGTGTTTTAGCACTCAACATGATAATCCCGATATTTCCGCTCTTCTGCCGCAAAGTTTTGCACACGGCCAGGCCGTCATATTTTCCGGGCATCATAATATCCAGCACAGCGACATCAAAGTCGCCGCCTTCTTTTTCATAAATTTCCAGCGCCTCTTCACCGTTAGACGCTTCATAAGCATCATACCCAGCCCTTTTTAAATTGATTACCACAAATTCACGAATTGCCTGCTCGTCCTCTGCCACCAATATTTTTTTCATGAAACTCCATCCTTTCCACAGCCCTTATTCGGTATACAGGAAATGGAAGCTATCCTGTATTTCTTCTATTGACAAGGCTAACTCATGTCCTGGTTCTGGGATTGAGGCTGCATAGACTAAGCCTGCCCGTTCTGCAATCTGTTCATATCCCTGGCTGTTTACCGCCCAATCCTCTGCCGTAAACACCTGTATTTTTAAAATAGCTGCTCCTGAAGCAGGGTTGCCCTTTCCGTCATCTGCCAGCCATTCATAAAATGTAGTTGAATGAGTAGAAGCATCGCTTTTACAGGTAACCTTGTCTCTCCAGATCTCAGGAAATAAAATCCAAAATCCATCATTACTATTGTTTACCGTACTCATGACACGAACCGGTACTTGCCCCTCGACATCAAACTGGCTCCAGTTGATAAGATAAGCAGCCGAATCTTTGGTATTCTCCTGACTGCCAGGCAACAGATTCACAATTGGAAACTCGATGATACTGTTTCCGTCAATATCCCGGGAAGTGTAAGCAGCCGCTGCATTTCGGCTGGTAACATTCATATTTTGAGAAGTCGAAGTCGAATAGGGAGCTACCAGTTTATTTTCTTTTTTATTCCAGTAAATAATTTGCGTTATCATGCTACTATCAGCCCGCAAACCATCCACCAAAATTCCTTTTTGATTTTGTGCAATCAAGCCTGCTGAAATTTGCGCATACTGCACAACCGTGGAATCTAGCGTAGTGGCTTCAACAATCTGTAAGCTGCCTTGAGACATTCTTACAATCTCTGCAACCGCTTCGGTTGTATCGGTTGCCAGCGTTACAATAAACAACTCATCCTGTGCTTCATCCACCAAATTGGTGACGGTCATCTCCCCATATCCCTGCTCCATAGGATACTCTATCACACCATCTTGAGTATAATCATAAACGCAAGCTGTACAGCTATTTAACGTGGAACTTCCCCAGCCAATGACGACTTCTAAAATCCCGTCATCATCCAAATCGGCAAAGCAAATCCTGTCCACTTGAACGGCAGTGTTGGCAAAACTGCGTATCACTGTCCATTCTCCATTTTTCTTGGTCATAAAGGAAATAATCGTTCCCCCACTATTATCAGAAGCTTCATACAGGGCAATGGCATCCTCCTGCCGGTCCCCAGTAAAATCCTTTGTCACAATAGCAGAACGATACTCTCCCTTTCGGGGATAGCGGAATGTAATCTCGCCGCCAACGGTATCAATCAGCAGACTATGAATAGACCCACGGTCTCCGTCTTCTCTGGGGGGACTCATCAGTGCTTTAGAGTCCAAACCAATTACGGAGCACCCGGACAGCATGACGAGACAAGCCAATAAAAGGGCTATCAGGCTGCCGGCTGCAAACCATTGTCTTCTCATATCTATCCCCGTCCTTTCCTGAAAAATTGCCTTACATATTCTGTTTTATTATAGCATCACCGTATTGAAAAGAACAGAGCTAAAACTGGCAATTTTTGATTTTAAAATACAGCAGCCGCTCCCGTTGTTCCGGGCAGCGGCTGCTTTTGATATTCTTACTTTTATACCCGCTTAATGAACTGTTTGTGGCACTTTTGACAAGTCACCTCAATTTTCCCTCTTCCTCTGGGGGCACGCAGGTGCAGGCCACAGCTGGGACATTTAAAATACTTATACTGTTTCCGTTGCTGAAATTTTGTTTTTTGAAAAGAAAACCACTGTGCTATCGGATGCCATACCCGCAGAAAAATTTGATTTTCTCTTTGACGTGCCGGAAGGTTGCGGGAAAAAACACGAAACAGCGTCCAAAAGTATACCAAATACGATACAAAAATCAGCGGCCAGAAAAACAGCTGTGCAATGATAGACAGTACAATTCCCAATATAAGTCCAGCCAGCGCCAACTGGTCGGTGCCATTACGTCCCATCATCCAATATTGCAGCTTTTGTAAAAAACGATATCCCAAACCCAATGGCTCCTTTCATGGTGGAAAAGGGAATTTTATTGGAATCCCCTTAAGCTTTCTAAAGAAATTATAACGTTTCTTCTTCAAAAGGACAACGGAAAGCAAAATCATTTCAAACTAAATTTACAGAAAAGCCGCAATTGAGTATTTATTTCCCGGATATTTGTGGAGCTCCCTTCATGGTCAGGGAAATTCTACCCTTTTTACTGTCCACCGACAGCACCCAAACCGTGACAATATCTCCCACTTTTAGTACCTCTCCCGGATGCTTGATGAATTTATTGCAGATTTGCGAAATATGCACCAGACCATCCTGATGTACGCCGATGTCCACAAATGCACCGAAATCAATAACATTCCGCACGGTACCTTTCAGCTCCATACCAGGCTTTAAATCTTCCATCTTCATCACATCTGTACGAAGCATGGGGGCAGGCAGCTCATCGCGAGGGTCACGCCCCGGCTGAAGCAGCTCTTTTACGATATCCCGCAAAGTGGGCTCACCAATCCCAAGCTTTTTCGCTGCCTCAGAAAAGCCCATTTCTTCCACCTTTTCCCGAAGTCCAGAAAAGTCTGCTTTGCCTTTCATGTGATAACCTGTCATTTCCAGCAGCGCTTTTGCCGCGCCATAGGATTCTGGATGAACGGCGGTGTGGTCCAGTACATTGGTGCTCTCACTTACCCGCAAAAAGCCCGCGCACTGTTCAAATGCCTTGGGGCCCAGTTTTGGCACCTTTTTCAGTTCTGCTCGGGAGTGGAATGCACCGTTTTCTTCCCGGTAAGTGACAATATTTTTGGAAACCGCCGCAGAAATTCCCGCCACTTTTTCCAGCAGAGACGGGGAAGCGGTATTCAAATCTACCCCCACGTTATTAACGCAGTCTTCTACCACGCCACCCAACGCTTCAGCCAGCCGCTTTTGAGGCATATCGTGCTGGTACTGTCCCACACCAATGGCCTTAGGGTCAATTTTCACCAGCTCTGCCAGCGGGTCTTGGAGTCGCCGGGCAATGGAAACTGCACTACGCAACGTCAAGTCAAACTGAGGGAATTCCTGCGCTGCCAGCTTGGAAGCGGAATACACCGAAGCTCCGGCCTCACTGACCACCATATAAGAAACTTTCCGACCTTTCAGAGAAGAAATCAGCTCGGCAGTGAAAATCTCCGTTTCCTTGGAAGCAGTACCGTTGCCGATAGCGATAATTTCTGCGTTATATTTTTCAATAAGCCGGGTTATAAATTCTTTTGCTTGCTCTTTTTGATGCTGAGAATGGGTGATATAAATAACACCGGTATCCAATACCCGGCCCGTGGCATCCACGACTGCCACCTTGCACCCAGTACGATAACCGGGGTCAAGACCGATGGCCGTTTTTCCCTTTACCGGCGGCTGCATTAAAAGCTGGCGCAGATTTACGGCAAACACCTTAATAGCCGCTTCATCAGCATTTTCTGTGAGAGAGGAACGAATTTCTCGTTCTATAGCCGGGAAAATCAGCCTTAAATAAGCGTCCCGGGCTGCTTCCCGAACCACTTCGCTGCAAGGGGATCCCTCTTTTACTGCGGTACTTTCCACAATCCGCACGCCGCGGTCATCCTCTAACTGAATTGAAACCTTTAAAAAGCCCTCACGCTCACCCCGGTCAATAGCCAATATTCTGTGGCCAGCCAACGCTTTTACCGGCTGACTAAACTCATAATAAGGCTCATATACCGATTCCGTATCCTTTTTGGCCGCTTTGGAAATCAACAGGCCGTTCGCTTGTGTCACCACGCGCAGACGGCGGCGGATGGAAGCATCATCGGAAAGCTGTTCTGCAATAATATCACGAGCGCCTGCCAGTGCATCCTCGGCAGTCTCTACGCCTTTTTCCTGGTTTACATATGCGCTTGCCAATTCCAGCGGATCAGGAAAGTTGCGCTTCTGCTCCAAAATCATTTTTGCCAGTGGTTCCAGCCCCTTTTCCTTTGCCACAGAAGCCCGGGTTTTCCGCTTGGGACGATAAGGGCGGTAAATATCATCAATTTCCGAGAGAGTAGCCGCTTTGTCCAGTGCGGCGCTGATTTCCGGGGTAAGAGCATCCAAACCGGCAATGAGAGCACGCACTTCTTCCCGGCGTTTTTCCAAATTTCGCAGAGCTTCCAGCTTTTCCGAAAGGGCACGGATGGTCTGGTCGTCCAAAGAGCCATGGGCCTCCTTGCGGTATCGGGCGATAAAGGGGATTGTATTTCCCTCGTCTAAAAGCTGGGTGACCTTTTCTACCTGCCAGTTTTGCAGGTTAAATTGAGAGGCCAGAACAGGCGTAAAATCCATAAATGACATCCTTTCCAAATTTCAATACACAGATACAATCTATCAAGCGAGAAACCTCTCATAATTGGTTTCATTTGATTGACTCAATTCTGTCTTTTCTCCGAAAAATTTTGGACAGCATGGGAGTATCCTTCACATAAAGATCGATAGCGATTTGTGTTCGAGTAGCGTGACAAAAATCAATAATATCCAGAGTTGGCGCAAGACAAGGCGTGCTTTCCACCGGATAAACGGTCGGAACTACTTCCAGATAAAAAGCTACCTCATTTTCTTCCCGAATACGATTCAATAAATCAATTTTCTCCCATAGACCTTCCAGTGTCTTCCGCATTTGATTTTCTACGTATACATCGTATTCCTGACAAAGTCCTGTCTTCCAAGACGCAAAATCAAATTGACTGCCGTTGGCTCTGAGATCCCCTATTTTCCAGGATTTAAATGGCTGAATTCCCAATAACTGCGTCACATCGTCTGGGTCGAATTTTCCAACAATATTAAAATAAGTATAACATTCGTTTTGCGTTTTCATACAAGGTTCCTTTTTTGATCTCCTTATCCGTTCAGAATTCCCATCACCCATTCTACCGCCGTGCAAACGCCGATAATGACCGGCTGATGGACAATATACAAAATCAAAGCGTGACGCCCCATCCAAGACAGGGGACGAATACGAGAAGGATACATCCAGCGGGGGAATTTTCCCTGTGCCGCCCAGCGACCCACAAAGGTTCCCGCCGAAAAAACAAACGCCCACGGCAGAAGAGGAAAGTAATCCGAGGAGAAAAATTCTATATTGTGAAACCCTAACGGTGATAGCCAGTTAGTTTGGTACAGGACGTCCGGCAGGGAAATCCCGAAAGCAAAAATCCCAGAGGAAATCTGCATGGTGCAGAGATATAACACCGCACTGAGCACAATACCTGGGAGCAGAGAGATTTTTTCCTGCAATGGGCGAAGCAGCCCAAAAAGAATCATACAAATAGACAGGAAATGCAAGATGCCGAATACAATAATTTGAGACGGCACCGCTAACCAAGTAACAAGCGTTATGGCTATTGCAATTCCAAGGAGCTTCACACCCCGCAGCAAGTTGGAGTGGGACAGGTTAGAGGAAATGCCGGAAATAAAAATAAACAGTCCGGCAAAAAAAGGTTCCGCCGGCATGAAAAATCGCAGCAGCGCCATCCCCCAGTCCAATTGGAATAAAACTGCCAGCGAATAAAAGCCATGATAAAAAATCATACATAAAACGGCAAATCCCCGAACTTCATCTAAAAGATGAATTCTTTCCCGGGAAATTACATGGGTTTGTTTCATAAAAGAATCCCTGCTTTCTTTCCCGCTTTCTGTCTGCCACGGGAATGGGTTTTGGTACCGGAAATTCCGGCTTGGATTTAATTATAACACGGCGCTTTTCCCCTTTCAACGCAGGTTTTGTTGTTAAAAACCACTATTTTTTCACTGACTTTACGTATCAGTCTTGCCTTTATTTTTGTATTGGATTATATTTAAAATGATTATATATCAATTTATCTGGAAGAGGACAGCTTTATTATTTTGCTGTGCTTTCAGGAAAGGGGAGATGAAACCATGAAAAAAATATGTAAGCGTATGACCAGTATCCTGTTAGCAGTTCTTTTGGTGGGACTATGCATTTTTATCCCACCTGTACAAGCTGCTTCCACTGAAAACAGCGGTTGGGTAGGAGCATGGAGTACCAGTCCGGTAGAATTCAATCTGAAAAAAATGATGAACCTGGATTTTATCAAATGTGAGGCCGGGCTTAAAAACCTGACTTTTCGAACCCGTTTACAGCCCACCATATCAGGCAGCCAGATTCGTTTTACCCTTACTAATGAATTTGGTACCGGACCCCTGACTATTGATACCGTTACAGTGGGACGAGGCTATGAAAAACTCCCCCAGGCGTTGAAACCCTTTACGAAAAAGAATGTTACCTTTAACGGCTCTAAAAAAGTAACCATTCCTGCTGGAGAAACCGTCACTTCTGACCCTGTGAAAATGTCTGTAGATGCACTGGAATATATCACCATTTCTCTGTATATGAAGGAAACCGCCAATATGAAGACGTACGGTCTCATCGGCGGCGATACCTATATTATGTCCGGTAATTTTGCCGGTTCCTGTACCACGTTGGGGGTGCCTATGCGAATGGAAGGCGACTTCGGGGAGTACTCCGTCATTCCTGTTGTTAGCAACATGGAAGTCTATTCCCCCGGCGCTTCCTCATGTGTATTTATCGGAGACTCTACCCTTGCCAATGACATCCCAATTTTGCTGGCAGAACGGCTACAGAACGCCGGAATTACAGACATGGGTATTTTGCAGCAGGCTATTAAGGGAAATCGGCTGCTGGATGACGGCGCCGGATTTTTGGGAATGGCTTATGGAGAATCCATGATGGACCGCTTTGAAAGGGATGCTTTAAATCAACCGGGAGTCGAGGCCATTTTTCTGAAGGTGGGAGACAACGACATTATCCACCCCAACTGTGAGAGCATGAAGGGAGAGGCCCGACCGGTAACCACAGAAGAAATGATTGCCGGATATAAAGAGCTGATTGAAAAAGCTCATGAGCGTGGCATCAAGGTGTATCTGTTTACCCGCTCTGCCTGGAAAGGATATACCCGGAACCTGTTAGGTGGTGGAGATGATATTCAATGGACGCCAGAGCTGGACCAGATGCGGGTGGACATTAATGAATGGATTCGAAGCGAGGATAATCCGGCGGACGGTGTGATTGATTTGGACTGGATGTGTCAGGATGAGAATGCTACCCAGTTGAAGGACGAGTACACCACCGACGGCGTCCACTTTACCCCTGAAGGGCAGCAGGCACTGGTAGACAGCCTGCCGCTGGACGATTTTAGATAAATTTTTTCGGGGAACCGGTACGGCCTTTCCGCCGTGCCGTTTCTTCTGTCATCATCAATGGAGCGTGAATTATGAAAGACTTTGACCTGATTCTTTTCGACTTGGACGGAACCCTCACCCGGTCTGACCCGGGTATTCTCCGGTGCATCCGAGAGACTATGAAAAAACTGAATGTACCGGAACCGCCTGCCGAAATCATGCGGAAATTTATTGGTCCGCCCTTGACGTTGAGTATTCGGGAATACTGCGGCATTACCGGCGAAAAAGCTATGGAATTTGTGGAGGAATATCGAAGCATCTACAATGTAAAAGGAGTGTTTGAAGCCGAGGTATTCGACGGTATGTTTCCTCTTTTGAAAAAGCTGCGGAAATCCGGCTATAAACTGGCACTGGCTACTTCCAAACCCCAAAGTTCTGCCAATCTGGTTTCTGACCACTTTGGTATTACCCCGTATTTGGATATGGTCTCCGGTGCTTCGGAAGACGAAAAAGATACCAAGGCCAATGTGATTCGTCGAGCCATCGCTGCCATGAATACTACTGCATCACGGACATTGATGATTGGCGATACCCGTTTCGACGCGGAAGGAGCACAGCAAGCCAAAACTCATTTTTTGGGTGTTTTATATGGCTATGGAACTCGGGAAGAAATGGAAGCCTTTGGCGCAGCCCATTTTGTGGATACGCCAGAAGACATTGGAAAATGGATTTTGGAAGAGTGAGCACTGTCTGTTGCGGTTTTTTCAAAAAGACAGTATAATATAATCATTATGTCAGAAAACCATGCAGCGGATACTATGTTGTAACGGATAGTCCCGTTTGTACGGTTCATTCTGATATGCCATTGTATCCAAATAAGTTTTTGATACAACCCGATAGTTTTTGGAGCAATCCATTAGTTATAACGAAAAGATATGAAAGGAAGGTCCCATTATGGCACGGAAAAAAGCAGAAACCACAAAAAAACAAACGTCTGCAAAAGAGACTACTCCCCCGGCTGCGGAAAAAGAGGTCTCCGATGCAGTAAAAGCTACGCCCCAAAAAGATAAGGCGCCTGCTGCAAAAAAGACAAGGTCTACTTCGAAAAAGGCTGCATCTACTGCGAAAAAAGCCGCGCCTGTGAAGGAAACTGCGCCCGCTGCGGAAAAAGCCGCACCTGTAAAGGAAGCCACATCCGCTGCAAAAAAAGCTGCGCCTGTAAAGGAAACCGCACCCGCTGCAAAAAAAGCTGCGCCTGTCAAAGAATCCGCACCCGCTATCGAAACCACCAAACCGGCTAAAGAGGCGGCTCCTGTGGAAAAAATGGCCCCAGTCGCCGAACCATCTACACCTGCTCCACAAGAGGCTGCCCCTGTAAACCCGGCTGCTAATCTGCCTCGCAGAAGTGTTGCGTTTATCGGCTCTGAATGCCATCCGTTCGTTAAGACCGGTGGATTGGGGGATGTCATGTATGCACTGCCTCGTGAGCTTGTCCGGCTGAACTGTGATGTTCGCGTCATTCTCCCTCGCTACGCATGTATCCCTAAGAAATATCAGGATAAGATGGTTTATCGCGGCGAGTTTTATATGGATTTGGGCAAGACCGGCCGTCAGTACTATGTGGGTATTATGGAATACATTTGTGACGGCGTAGTGTACGACTTTATTGACAATGAGGAATTCTTCTCTTCCGGCAACCCTTATATCAGTCTGGTAGATGATATCCCGAAATATTGCTTCTTTAGCAAGGCTGCCCTGGCTGCACTGAATTATATGAACTGGATTCCTGATATTGTCCACTGCCATGATTGGCAGGCTGGTCTTGTGCCGGTATATCTTCGTACCCTGTTTAAAGACTCTCCGGTTGGCCATGCACGTTCCATTCTCACCATTCACAATCTCCGTTTCCAGGGCATCTACAATATCCCCACCATCCAATACTGGTCCGGATTGCCCGACGAAGTATTTAATATGGGTGCTCTGAAACAGGACTATGAGGATGCAAACATGCTCAAGGGCGGACTTGCTTATGCAGACCGTATCACCACCGTAAGCGGCACCTATGCATACGAAATTCAGACCAGCGAGTATGGCGAGCATTTGGAAGACCATCTGCGCTATCACAGCGGTAAACTGAGAGGCATTGTAAACGGCATTGACTATGACATGTGGAACCCGGAGACGGACCCTGCCTTGGCTGTCAATTATGGCCTTGGCAACGTGCTTGACCACAAGATGGAAAATAAACTTGCACTGCAAAAAGAGCTGGGTCTGGAAGAAAACCAGGATAAGTTTGTTATCGGCCTGATTTCCCGTCTGACCAATCAGAAGGGATTGGACCTCGTCAGCTCCATTATCCCGCAGGTGCTGGATGGCAACACACAGGTTGTGGTCCTGGGAACCGGCGACAAGCAGTATGAGGATACCTTCCGTTATTATGAAAATACTTATCGCGGAACGTTCAGCGCATGTATCCAGTATGACGAGGCAAGAGCACACCGCATTTATGCAGGCGCAGATGCATTGTTGGTACCCTCTCGCTTTGAGCCCTGCGGCCTGACACAGCTGAATGCTATGCACTATGGCACACTTCCCATTGTCCGTGAGACTGGCGGTTTGAAGGATACCGTGGAACCTTACAACAACTTTACCGGCGACGGTAACGGCTTTACCTTTGACCGCTATGACGCTGGGCTTTTGCTCGACGCGATTAACCGTGCCAAGACTGTTTATTTTACCAATCGCTATCATTGGGATGAAGTTGTTCAGCGCGATATGGCAAAGGATGTTTCTTGGGAGAATTCCGCAAAGCAGTATAAGAATCTATATCTGGAACTGACACAGTGGTAATAACCTAATTTTTCTGTATGGCTGTTCGGTTTTCCATATACTGAAAAATATTTCTTTATAAAGCAAGAGGCTGACCCTTAGGGGTTGGCCTTTTGTCTGGTTTGGGAAGAAATGATGGTTCGAAAAATAACGTTTATGCTGGAATTTTATAAAAATCACACATGGAATCTGGAAAACGCCTTGAGAGGAAATGGGGAATCTGGTATAATTATATGTCACAGTGTGGCTTTTTCAATTAGAAAGCTAACGGCGTAAAAAAGGCGTAGCGTCAGAATTTCCAATCGCCAAAAGCCTTGAAAATATGCGAAATTTTAAGGAGATGCAGAGATATATGAAATTAGGTATCGTCGGTCTGCCCAATGTGGGTAAGAGTACCCTGTTTAATGCCATTACCAACGCAGGCGCACAGTCCGCAAACTACCCCTTCTGTACCATTGAGCCCAACGTGGGTGTGGTTGCCGTTCCGGACAAGCGTCTGGATAAGCTGGCAGAAATGTATGAGCCGGAAAAGTACACCCCTGCTACTATCGAGTTTGTGGATATCGCTGGTCTGGTAAAAGGTGCTTCCAAGGGCGAAGGCTTGGGAAATAAATTCCTGTCCAATATTCGCGAAGTGGACGCTATTGTCCATGTGGTGCGCTGCTTTATCAACGACGATATTATCCATGTGGAAGGCAGTATTGACCCTGCCCGCGACATTGAAACTATCAATCTGGAACTGATTCTCTCTGATATGGAGATTTTGGACCGCCGCATCGACAAAACTCGGAAAATGCTCAAAGCCGACAAGAAGTATCAGGAGGAGCTGGACTTTTTCCTGCGGGTACGTGAAGCGCTGGATGCCGGTAAATCTGCCCGCTCGGTAGAGTGCAATGAAGAGGAAAAAGAATGGTTATCTACCGTTTCCCTGCTCACCAACAAACCTATTATCTATGCCGCTAATATGAGTGAAGATGACTTCAAAAATGGCGTGGAAAACAATCCCGGCTATCAGGCTGTGAAGAAGATTGCCGAAGAAGAACATGCCGCCGTGCTGCCCATCTGTGCAGAGATTGAAGCCGAAATTTCCGGTATGGACTGGGAAGAGAAACAGCTGTTCCTGGCCGATATGGGTCTGGAGGAATCCGGCCTTGACCGCCTGATTAACGCCTGTTATTCCCTGTTGGGCCTGATTTCTTATCTGACCGCCGGCAAACCGGAGGTTCGTGCATGGACCATTACCAAAGGTACCAAAGCCCCCCAGGCTGCCGGTAAAATTCACACCGACTTTGAACGTGGATTTATTCGTGCAGAAGTTATCTCCTTTGACGACCTGATGGCCTGTGGCTCTATGGCAGCTGCCAAAGAAAAGGGCTTGGTACGAAGCGAAGGAAAGGACTATGTCATGCAGGATGGCGATATTGTTCTCTTCCGGTTTAATGTGTAAATTTTTGAATAGATAAGAAAAAGGCTGCCTCGGGCTTTTGACACCCAAGGCAGCCTTTATTTTTTTGAGATTAGTAATTAGTGGCTTTACGCTCAAAATAGGCCTGAGGATGGCGGCAGGCAGGACATACAGCAGGAGCAGCTTTTCCTACGTGAATATATCCACAATTCCGGCATACCCAAACTACTTCGTCGTCACACTTGAATACAATATCTTCTTTCACATTGGCCAGCAGTTTACGATAACGCTCCTCATGGCTCTTTTCCACCTGGGCAATCAGGCGCATAACGGCGGCAATCTCTTTGAAGCCCTCTTCTTCAGCTACCTCAGCGAATTCCTTATACATCTCGGTCCACTCATAGTTTTCGCCTGCAGCGGCGTCTTCCAGGTTTGCGGCAGTATCCGGAATTGCTCCATCGTGGAGATACTTAAACCAGATTTTGGCATGTTCTTTTTCGTTGTTGGCAGTCTCTTCGAAAATTGCGGCAATCTGCTCAAACCCGTCTTTTCTGGCCTTAGAGGCATAGTAGGTATACTTGTTTCTTGCTTGAGATTCCCCGGCAAATGCGGCCATCAGATTGGCTTCGGTTCTGCTTCCTTTGAATTCCATGACATGTACCTCCCGTTATTTTTTAATATTACTGGGCATACTGAAAGTATCGCCCTTTGATGTCCTTATTATACACGATGTTACCGAAAAATGGAAGAGAAAAAATAAAAATAATTCTTAATTTTATTTTAATTTTTATAATAAGAAAGGGAATCAGGATGCAAGAACAAGTGCAATCTTTGCTATCAGAAATATAGAGCGTATTGGGATAGCATTCGTCGGAATATTGCAGAGGCTCTGCAAGGAATTCTATAAAAAACAAAAAACCGGGATGCAGAATATTTCTCCATCCCGGTTTCTTTTGTAAAAATTAGTCAGCGTATTTGTCGTCGTTCCAAGCGTACATCTTACGCAGCTCTGCGCCAACGGTCTCCAACTGATGGGAAGCCTCGATGCGGCGGCAGGCATTGAAGTGTGCACGGCCGTTCTTGTTCTCAGCAATCCACTTGCTGGCGAAGGTGCCGTCCTGAATCTCGGTCAGAATCTTCTTCATTTCCTTCTTGGTCTCATCGGTGATCAGGCGCTTGCCAGTCTCGTAATCGCCAAACTCAGCGGTATCAGAGATGGAATAACGCATCATCTTGAAGCCGCCGGTGTAAATCAGATCAACGATCAGCTTCATCTCATGGATGCACTCGAAGTATGCGTTTTCGGGAGCATAGCCAGCTTCAACCAGAGTCTCAAAGCCAGCCTTCATCAGAGCGGTTACGCCGCCGCACAGAACAGCCTGCTCGCCGAACAGGTCGGTTTCGGTTTCAATCTTAAAGGTGGTTTCCATGATAGCTGCACGTGCGCCGCCGATACCTGCGCCATATGCCAGAGCGATTTCCAGGCAGTGGCCGGTAGCATCCTGCTCTACAGCAACCAGGCAGGGAGTACCCTTGCCCTCCACATACTCGCTGCGCACAGTGTGGCCGGGAGCCTTGGGAGCAATCATGAATACGTCAACATCAGCCGGGGGCTTAATCTGGCCAAAATGAATGTTAAAGCCATGAGCAAAAGCCAGTGCTTTACCTTCTGTCAGATAGGGAGCAATGTCCTTGTAGTACATGTCAGCCTGACGTTCATCGGGAATCAGCACCATAATGATATCGGCAATCTTGGTGGCCTCGGGCACAGTCATAACGGTAAGGCCGTGAGCTTCGGCGCGAGCGCGGCTCTTGCTGCCCTCATACAGGCCAACAACGACATTCACGCCGCTGTCCTTCAGGTTCAGGGCATGGGCATGGCCCTGGCTGCCGTAGCCGATGACGGCGACGGTTTTGTCTTTGAGAACGTTGATGTCACAATCTGCCTGATAATAAATCTTCGGCATAATGAGTACCTCCTGAATCCTTTTAAAAATATATATGGAAGCCGGGGAGCAGCAAAATTACCGCCCGGCGGCCGCATAAGCGTTTAAGCTTCTTTTTTTCGAGTAATGGCAGCACCTTTTTCAATGGCGATGGTGCCAGTACGGACAACCTCTTTCACCCCATAGGGATGAAGCAGCGTCATAAGATTTTCTCCCTTTTGCGGGGTCCCTGCAAAACGTAATGTCATGGTGGTAGGGGAGACATCAATCACCCGAGCGTCAAACAGGTTGGCAAGCTGCAAAATTTCGGTTCGCTGCTGAGCGTTGGCCGAAACTTTAATCAGATTGAGCTCACAGCTGAGAAAATCTCCAGCGGTATCCAGCGTTTTCACTTTAATAACGGGAATCACTTTATTCAGCTGTTTTTCTACCTGCTCTACAATATGTTCATCCCCGTTGACTACAATGGTCATTCGGGAAATTTTCGGGTCTTCTGTAACACCTACGGCCAGACTGTCTATGTTAAAGCCCCGGCGGGAAAACAAACCCGCTACCTTGGACAGGACACCAGGCTGGTTTTCGACCAGAACGGCAAGCGTATATTTCATCCCGGTTCCCTCCTTATATGGCAGGCGTGTCCGGGTCTACCCGGCACACCAGCACAAAGGGGCCCTTGTGCTCCAGCATTTCTTTCGCATACTCTACGGCCTGACGGTTATTTTCTGCCCGTTTGGCAGGAAGCCCATAGGCTACACACAATGCAACAAAATCCGGGTTTCCGTCCAGTGTAGTGGCAGCATATCGATGGCCATACAGTTTATCCTGCAATTCCTTTACCATACCCAGACGGCCGTTTTCCATGATAATCAGCTTAATATTCACGCCGGTCTGGCAAAGGGTACCAAGTTCCCCCATCACCATTTGGAAGGAGCCGTCTCCACAGACCGCCACCACTTCCCGGTGAGGCTTTGCCAGCTTCGCACCGATGGCTGCGGGAAGAGCATATCCCATAGTTCCCAAGCCGCCGGAAGTGAGGAACCGGCCTTCTTTTACATTGTAATTTCTGGCACACCAAATCTGATTCTGTCCTACATCCGCCACCAATATGGCGTTTTCGTCCATCAACTGAGAAAGACTTCGGATAAAGGAACGGGGTTCCACCGCATCCTCACGGTCTACTCCATGGGGAACGTAGTCTGCTTTTAAATCTACGACACGTTTCACCCATTCTGGCCGGTCAATATAATGGATTTTCTCGGCCATCTGTGCCAGTACCTGCTGGATATCGCCTACAATTGGGATATCCACCGGCATGTTTTTCCCGATTTCTGCCGGGTCAATATCAATATGAATAATCTTGGCCTGTTCTGCTACCTGCTCCGGTGCAGCTACTGCACGATCGCCTACCCGCGCACCGCACAGGATAATCAAATCCGCTTCGTGCATAGCCCGGTTTGCATAAGAACGGCCATGAGAGCCAATCATGCCCAAATATCGGTCACTGTCCATGGGCACCACGCCAATGCCCATCATGGTGGCCACAATCGGAAGCCCACTATTTTTAGCAAACGCTTTCATTTCTTCCCGGGCTCCCGCCAGCACCACGCCGCCGCCGCAGCAAATGAGGGGGCGCTTGGCTTCTTCAATCGCTTGAATTGCTTTTTTAATCTGTAGTCCGTGGCCCTGGGTTCGGGGCTTATAACCAATAATTTCGGCTTTTTCCGGATAAGTAAAACTGTCTGCTTTTGCCTGCTGAATGTCAACCGGTACATCAATCAATACCGGGCCGGGCCGGCCGGTAGAAGCAATGTGAAATGCCTCTTTGAAAATGCGGGGAATCTCTTTGACATCCTTCACCAGATAACTGTGCTTGGTAAAAGACTCACAGGCGCCGGTAATATCGGCTTCCTGAAAAACATCCCTGCCCAGCAGTTCAGAGCTTACCTGTCCGGTAATGGCCACAATCGGAATAGAATCCATATAAGCCGTGGCAATACCCGTAATTAAATTGGTGGCGCCAGGACCGGAGGTGGCGATGCACACGCCGGGTTTTCCGCAGCTGCGGGCATATCCGCTGGCCATATGGGCCGCGTTTTGCTCTTCCCGTACTAGGACATGGCGGACAGAAGACTGGTATAAATAATCATAAAAAGGGCATATCGCTGCGCCGGGATAGCCAAAGGCAATTTCGACACCTTCTGCTTCCAGACATTTGACCATCATTTCGGCTCCGCTTATCAAAAAGCATCCCCCTCCTTTTGTCATGACTTCACACCAATATATCAGACAACCTGTTTAGTTGTCTGATGAGATGTGTTTCATTCATTATATCCTTTTATGCAGGATTCGTCAATGCTCCATTCAAAAATAATTATACACAACGCAGCTTACTCTGAAAAGACTTTGGATTGAATTTTTTCCATAACACGCTGCCATCCTCTTATAACAGAATTTTCCTCGAGCATTTGGCATTTCCCGTTTTCTACTACCATCTTCCCACCGATGAACACATGAGTGACGGCTCCTGCACCACACTGGGTTACCAAATTATGCAAAAGCGCAGGATGTCCCGGAAAATCGGGATACAGGGCGGGGTCATGCAGCGAAATCAACACCAAATCTGCCTGTGCACCATCACACAACACGCCACAATCGGAACGTCCCAGCACTTGACTTCCGCCACGACAAGCCAGCTGTAAAATATCCTGTGCCCGATACGCTTCACCGCCGGGCTGTACCTTCATCAAATGATAAGCTGTACGAATCACTTCCCACCAATCTGTGGAGCCCCAATCACTTCCCAAGCCACAGGGAATTTTGCGTTTCAATACTGCCGGAAGATTCATAATGCCGGTTCCGGTATACAGATTGCTCACTGGATTGTGTACAACGCCCGCTCCGCTTTTGGCGATGATATCCCAGTCTTTTTCTGTTGCATGGACACAGTGATACAGTACGTTCCGATGGGACAGCAGTCCCTTTTCCAAAAACAGTTCCGGCGAAGATTTTCCGCAGAATTCCTCTGCCAGCTGCCGCCGGTAAGCGGTTTCCAAGCAATGGCTGCCAAAAATTCTGTCTGGAAAGCGGTCATACATCGATTTGACAGCAGGAAGTGATTCTTCCGTGAAATCTTCCTCTTCCAGCAGATGCCCGGCAAAAGAAACCAGCGGGGAATCTTGTCCGACAAAGTCTGGCAAAAGAGTATCTGCATCCAAAATTCCGCGCATTCCCAGTGCTTCCAACGCCCGCTTTTGAGCCAAAAGGCTGCCATTCACAGCGCCGCCGTCAAACACCATGGTAACACCCTGTTTTACAAGCTGCATATATTCAAACCGGGCGATGGTTTCCATCTCTTCTTCCAGCAAATCCTGTTCGATTATATCATATACCCGAGCCTGCATAGCGGTTTCTGGAATTTCTCCAAACCATTCTGTAAGGGGATAGTCATGTTCCAGCCCCTTTCCCGGCGTGGAAAGCCCGTGAAAATGGGCATTGACCATTCCAGGCAGACACAGCATCTGAGAGGCATCGATTCCTTCTGTCAGGGTTCCGGGGGGCAGTAGCTTCAGACGGTCTTTTTCTAAGGTAATATCATAGATATGCAGGGAATTATCCGGTAAAAAACAAAGAGCGCTGCATAATTTCATACCATCGTTCTCCTTTCTCTGATCGGGAATAATTTCAGTATAAAACAATTCCGGTGAATGTCAAGAATTCCCCATAGAGACGGCACTCTTCTGTTCCGCTGCATCTTTTTCCTGTGACAGACAACGACGGTATAACAAGTCGATTCCAAATGCTCCAAGCGGTGCTGTAATAAGAATGGCAAGTACCGCCACCGTAAGTACCAAATGGCCGCAGGCAAGCCCAGCTGCCAGAGGCAGACCACCAATTGCTGCCTGCACAGTGGCTTTCGGCATATAAGCTACGGTACAGAACAGGCGCTCTTTTCCGTTGAGTGCTGTTTTGAGTAAACATACAGTTACGCCTGCCATACGGAACAGCAAAGCACCAAAAATCAAAATCACCGCTGCAAATCCTGCGCTGGATACATACTGCAAGTCTACGGTTGCGCCTACCAGCACAAACAACAATACCTCTGCTGCTGTCCAAAGCTTGGAATACTTCACCGAAAGGCGTACTGCGGCAGGCTCACGTTTTTTCTGAACCGCAACGCCCATACTCATAACGGCCAGAAGCCCCGAAAACGGTACATATTCACCAATGGCATCCTGCTGGCTGACAAGGATGCAGGATAGGCTCAACAAAATGACCACTTTCAGAGAATCACGGATATGGACTTTTTTGAAATAAAAAGCGAGAAGCAGCCCGATTCCCAGTCCTACTGCAATACCGGTAATAATGGAAACGGGAATCTGTACCAGTGTGAGGGGAGAGAAGCTTCCTCCCTGTTCCAACCCCATAAACGAGGTAAACATGACAATGACAAATACATCGTCCACAGAGGCGCCCGCAAGCAGCATTTGGGGAATACTTTTCTCTGTCCCACGTTTTTCTTCCATGAGCTTGAGCATTTTGGGAACAATCACCGCCGGAGAAACGGCTGCCAACACTGCGCCCCTAATCGCGGCCGTCCTCAATC
>OBYM01000344.1_pt1 | contig 27062 bp, 25 predicted proteins | sample 1538191 | NCBI WGS metagenome assembly OBYM01 (sample SAMEA2580165, study PRJEB22360) | human gut metagenome | biome: human gut; feature: human-associated habitat; material: faeces | place: Denmark | collected 2008/2010 | reverse complement strand
TTATATATACAAGCTCTGTTTCCCTTGGTACCCAGTCGATTTGCTTTAGGGAGCCAGGACCTGATTGCTGCGCTTCATCTTTCCGCCCTTAGGCAGGGACACATTTCTGGTGTGGCGGATCTCCTCCCACACGGTGGTCTTTTTAAAGATGCAGCCCACCGTGAGGACCACCCAGCTGAGCAGGAAAAACCAGTACACCGCCAGAGCGGGCAGCAGCCGCCGGTCCCATTTGTTCTCCACCGTAATCACCAGCACCGCCGACAAAGTGGCTCCCAGCACGGTAATCAGCAGATTGCCCGCGATGTACCCCAGACACAGCAGCAGGGAGAAGTGCCCCGGATGGACGAAACCGGCCGCCAGGGCGGTCACCGCCATGCTCACCAGGGCGGCCGCCTGATAGGCGGGGATCAGCATGGTGGCCCCCATGTCCAGAGGCTGGACGGCGGGGTGCTCCGCCAGGCTCCGGCCCAGCACCGGCAGCCACTCCCCCGCGATCTGGAGGGTGCCGCTGGTCCAGCGGCGGCGCTGCTTGATGGACTCCCGGAAGGTGAGGGGCTGCTCGTCATAGGTCACCGCCTTGGGCACCCAGGCGATGGGCACTCCGGCCAGGGCACACTGGGCGGACATCTCCAGGTCCTCGCTGATGCTCTGGGTGCACCAGCCGCCCATCTTGTCAAAGGCGGCGGCGGACACCATGAATCCGGTGCCTCCCAGCATGGCCGACATGCCCAGCCCCGCCTTGCCCTGGTTGTGGAACCGGTCCATCATCCAATAGTAGATGGAGTAGCAGCCGGAGATGGCGCTGTCAAAGGGGTTCTTGCTGTCCCGGTAGCCCTGGGCCGCCCGGGCCCCCGCCCGGTAGGCGTTGTTCATCTCCCGCAGGAACCGGGGATCGGCCACATTATCCGCATCAAAGACGCAGAAGGCGTCGTACCCCTTGTCCCGCAGCTGCCGGTAGGCAAAGCGCATCACATCTCCCTTGCACTTCACGGGGACGGTGCACTCCATGACATTGGCCCCGAAATCCCGGGCGGCCTGGGCGGTGTGGTCGGTACAGTTGTTGGGGATGACCCAGATGTCGTACAGCTCCCGAGGATAATCCTGGGCCAGCAGGCTGTTGATCAGATTGCCGATCACCAGTTCCTCATTCCGGGCGGCCACCAGAATCGCAAAGCGGGTGCTGGCCGGGTGCCGGCCATAGTCCATAGGCTTGCGCCAGGACATGAGGGCGGTCACCAGATAATAGCCGCCCCACAGGGTCATGCCCGCTCCTACCAGAGCCGCCGCTCCCATCCACAAATATGCCATCCACGCCATATGGGCTCCCTCCTTCTCTCTTTGTGTTCCCAGTGTACCAGAGAAATGTTAAGGTTCTGCCACAAACTTTATTAAGTTTTTTTGAAAATTTTTTAAGGTTTCCAAAAGGGCATCCCTGCTTTGAATTTACAGCTTGTTTATTTGACTAAATTACAACATTTTGCTATACTGTATTTGTACACTTTCGACCGAACCACAGGTTGACCCGCCCGCGTGGGCCGGAATACCGGCGTCCGGGCCTGTCAACGCGACGTTTTAAGGAGGTGCCCTGTTGCTTCGTTTTGAACACGTATCGCTGTCTTACGGCAGCCAGAAGATTCTGGACGACCTGTCCTTCGAGATCCAGGAGGGCCAGATGGCTGTCCTGATCGGGCCGTCCGGCTGCGGTAAGACCACCACGCTGAAGATGATCAACCGCCTCATCGAGCCCTCGGCGGGCAAGATCTACCTCAACGAGGAGGACATCACCGCCAAGGACAAGGTGGAGCTGCGCCGCCATATTGGCTATGTGATCCAGCAGATCGGCCTGTTTCCCAACATGACGGTTGCCCAGAATATCTGCGTGGTGCCCACCCTGCTGAAATACAGCAAGGAGGAGTGTGACAAGATCGTCCACTCTCTGCTGGAGTTGGTCAACATGCCCTATGAGCAGTACGCCCACAAGTACCCCTCTGAGATGTCCGGCGGACAGCAGCAGCGCATCGGCATCCTGCGGGCCCTGGCGGCCTCGCCCCCCATCGTACTCATGGATGAGCCCTTCTCCGCCCTGGACCCCATGACCCGCCGGTCCCTCCAGCAGGAGGTGCGCTCTCTCCAGCAGAAGCTGAACAAGACCTTCGTCTTTGTCACCCACGACATGGAGGAGGCTCTGGATCTGGCCGACGTCATCATCTTTATGGACCACGGAAAGATCGTCCAGATGGCGCCCCCGGAGGAGATGCTGGCCCACCCCGCCAGCGGCCAGATCCAGGATTTCCTCGGCAAATTCATCGACACCCATGCCCAGAAGGAGCTCACCGCCGCCGACTTCATGCGCCCCGGCGTGTCCACGGTCTCGGCCACCCGAGGGGTCAATGAGTGCGTCAGCAAGATGCAGCGGCGCAACGTGGATACCCTCATTGTAGTGGACGACCAGGACCGCTACCAGGGAACAGTGTCCATCGCGGACATCCGTCTCACCGGCCACGTGGTCAAGACCATCGAGCCCCTCATCCGCTGCAACACCCCCACCGTCCACACCGGCGACAGCGCCAAGGACTGCTTTGACCTGCTCATCTCCAGCGGCGCCCCCTATCTCATTGTTCTGGACGAGGAGGAGAAGGTGGACGGCCTCATCACCAAGACCAGCATGACCTCCGCCATGGCGGAACAGCTCTGGGGGTGAGACGTTTTGACGATTCAAGATCTTCCCGCCAAATTAGTACAGCATCTCTTTTTCACCCTGGTCCCCGTGGCCATCGGTTTCCTGCTGGGGGTGCTCATCGGCATCCTGCTGTCCCGGAAGCCCAAGCTCTCCGGCATTGTCCTGCCCATCCTCTCGGTGTTCAACACCATCCCCGGCATCGTCTTTATCGGACTGCTGGTGCTGGTGTGGGGGGCCCAGTCGGCGACGGTGCTGGTGGCTCTGGGGGTGTACGCCACCTTCCCGGTGCTGAAAAACACCTACGCGGGGCTGGTATCGGTGGACCCGCAGTATATTGAAGCCGCCAAGGGCTGCGGCATGAGCGCCATACAGAGCCTGACCCAGGTGGAGCTCCCCCTGGCCATGCCCACCATCATCGGCGGGCTGCGCATGTCCACCGTCTACACCGTCAGCTGGGCCGTGCTGGCCTCCATGATCGGGGGCGGCGGCCTGGGTGATTTCATCTATGCCGGTCTAAGCTCGGACAACAGCGAGCTCATCCTCATGGGAGCGATTCCGGCTGCGCTGCTGGCCTTTGTGCTGGGCTCCCTGGTGGACGCCCTTCAGCGAAAAGTGGTTCCCAAGGGAATCCGGAGGGGAGGGAGCGCCGCATGACTTTCACCATGATTCTGGAGCACATGTCCCTGGTGGTGGCCGCTCTCCTCTTCGCGATTCTGGCCGGCATTCCCCTGGGCATCATCTGTTACTTCTATCCCTCCACCCGCAAGGTGATCCTCCGGGTGGTGGACCTGATCCAGACCACCCCCGCCCTGGCCCTGCTGGGCATCATCATGGTCATCATGAACCCGGGCAAACCCACGGTCATCGTGGGCCTGGCCCTCTACTCCCTGCTGCCCATTGTACGCAACACCTGTCTGGGACTGGATCAGGTGCCGGAGCACCTGATTGAGGCGGGCAAAGGGATGGGCATGACCCGGATGTACCGCCTGATCCATGTGGAGATCCCCATTGCCGCTCCCATCATCTTCACCGGCATCCGCATCGCCACCGTCACCGCCATCGGGACCGCGGTGTTCGCCTCCTTCGTGGGCGGCGGCGGGCTGGGCAGCGTCATCACCACCGGCATCCGCCAGGAGGACATGACAGCCATCCTGGGCGGCACCGGGGTGCTGATGGCCGCCGCCCTGATCCTGGACCTGCTCATGGGGCTGGCCGAGCGGTACCTGAACAGCCGGAGCAGCCAGCGCTCCAAGGGCAGCCGGTACGCCGCCCGGGGTGCGGCCGTCCTCTCTGCCGCCGCCGCGGTGGTGCTGTGCGTCTACGCCTTCCTGCCCAAGAGCACTGAGGGCCTGCTCCTCTATGAGGGGCAGTATTCCGAAATAAAGCTGGTCAACAGCATGATCAAGCAGCTGGTGGAGGACCGCCACGACCTCACCGTCACCATCCAGGACGAGATGACCGCGGTGAACAACTTTAACGCCATGACGGGAGACGGCCACACCTGTGACCTGATGTACACCTGGGACGGCACCCTCTTGACGACGATTATGGGGCTGGACACCACCGACATCCCGGATGGGCAGACCCTCTATGACTTTGTCAATGAGAAGATGAACGACGAGTACGATATGCACATGCTGGGCAAAATCGGCGTCAACAACACCTATATCCTGGGCGTCACCCAGGAGGTGGTGGACACCTACAACCCCAAGACCATCAGCGACCTGGTCCCCATCGCCGGGGAGCTGCGCTTCGGCGCCGAGCAGGACTTCTTCACCGACGCGGGCAATATGAAGTTCGGCCCCATGGCGGAGGCCTACGGCCTGGAGTTTGCCGAGGTCAAGCCGGTGGACATTATGATGAAATACACCCTGGTGGAGCAGGGGGCCTACGATGTCATGGTAGTCTACGCCACCGACGGTCTGAACAAGCGGGCCAACCTGACCCTGCTGGAGGACGATCAGCACTTCTTCCCCGACTACTACGGCACCATCCTGGTGCGCAACGACGTGTTTGAGCGCTTCGCCGATCAGGCCCCCGGCCTGGAGGACACCCTGAAGCTCCTCAACAACCAGTTCACCGACGAGATGATGAGCGAGCTCACCTACTACGTGGACGTGGAGGGCCGGGATGTGGACGATGTGGCCCATGAGTTCCTGGTCAGCGCCGGGCTTCTGGAGGAGTAACCGCTTGATTTTGTCACATTGATTCCTGTAATAGGTACAAGACAGCCGCCTGGGGCTTCCCGGGCGGCTGGCTTTCACTTTTTTCGAGAGGGATTTCGCCGCCCCGGCGGCGACCTACTTTGCCCGTGGCGGCAAAGTAGGCAAAACGCCACCGGGGGACGCGGCCGATGGACTACGGCTCCGCTGTGCTCCGCCTAGGTCCATAGGACCGCTTTCCCCCGGACCCCCATTACGGGAGTGCTCTCCTGTACGTAAAACAGCCCTTCCGGCGCGTGAAAATATGAGTGGGTATCTAAATTCCCGCCGGGCCACTGGGCCCTGGGTTTGCAAAAATTGCCGCTGTTGCAGTTCAAGTTCCGCGCCTTGATGTTTCCAGCCAACGCGCCCGGTGCGTCTCCGCCGTCTCTCTGAGCCGCACTTGAGTCCCACCCACGCCAAAAGGCGCGCTTTTCATCCGCAGGAGCATCCCGCAAAGGCTGCCGGACCCTCAGCGTCAGCGCTCATTTTGAGCCTTCCCCGGTGGCGTTTTGCCTTCTTTTTCGCCATAGAAAAAGAAGGTCGCCGCCCGCAGGCGGCGAAACCCTTCCCTCCTTAAAAAATGTTTACCAGCGACGGCTGCTCCATCTCTGCCAAAAGCTCCAGCTGAGTCATCAGCTCCGCGTTGGCGGCGGTATACTGGTCGGTCTCCTCCAGGGCCAGGTACTGCTCCAGGGCCCGGAAGGAGCTCAAAATCTCGTCGGTGTCGCTGTGCCGCATAAGGATGTGAAGATACGCCTCATGGTCCTGCCAGCTCTGGAAGGCCTGCTCGCTCAGTTCGGCGGCCCCCTCCCAGTCCCCCTGGGCGGTCCGCTCCTGGGCCTGCTTCAGCTGCTGGATCATTCCGCCGGTCAGCCGTTCGGCGTACCAGGCGTTCCACAGGGTGCCCCCCAGCAGAACCGCCAGAATGGCCGCCGCCGCCCACAGACGTTTCATGCTCTCCTCCTCCCCTCTTCCTGCCCCGACCTGGGCGCCAGATAGACGCCGCCCACCTCATCCACCGTCATCAAAAATACCTGTCCTGGCTCCTTCAGCCCGTGCTTCGCGAGCTGCTTTTGCAGCCACACCCCGTCATAACCCCGGGCGGTCAGGTTCCGAGTCAGGAGCTTTCCATCGCTGATGAGCACCAGGGGCAGGCCGGTCTCCTCCGCCTCAAGCCCCAGCTGGCTCTGAGTGGGGGGCTTCTCCCGCTCCCAGGGCAGGATGGACAGCTGACCGTTGGTCTCCAGGATGGCATATTCGATTCCGGCGGGGCCCGCATACCCCTGGGCCCGCAGCTCCTCCAGCAGCTCGTCCACCGTCAGCCGGTTGCGGCGCATCTCCCCCTGGTCGATCTTTCCCTTGCGGATGATGACGCTGGGCCGGCCGCACATGAGGGTGCGGAAGCGGGTGCTCTTCATGGTGAGCACCGACAGGATCATGGTCAGGGACAGGAGGGTCAGAATGGGCACGATCCCCGTGAGCAGGGGAATGCCGAAATCCTGCATGGGGACGGCGGCCAGATCGGCGATGATCAGGGAGAGCACCAGCTCCGAGGGCTCCAGCTCCCCCACCTGGCGCTTGCCCATGAGCCGGATGCCGGCGATGATGAGCAGGTATAGGATGATGGTCCGGATCAGGCCGGTAAACATGTCGGTCACCTCACTGCGGAGCGCGAGTGCGCTTTTGGTTCAGTCTTTCCCTCTCTTGGAGAAAGTATCCGAGAGATCCCCCGTACTGCGGAAAAAGTTTTATGAAAAAAGATTCCCCCACCCCTTGCAAAGCGCGTCGATTTCCGATACAATATCTTGAAACACTTTGCGCGTGGATCGTATCTGAATTGTGAACTGGAACGGAAGGGCGTGTGAGAGAATTGATGAAAGCGACTTTGATCCTGGCCAACGGAAGCGTATTTTCCGGGACCAGCATCGGCAGTACCTCCGACCGGGTGTGCGAGATGGTGTTCAACACCTCCATGACCGGGTATCAGGAGATTCTGACCGACCCCTCCTACGCGGGACAGGGGATCGTGATGTCCTATCCCCTCATCGGGAACTACGGCGTCAACCATGAGGACAACGAGTCCAGCCGTCCCTGGGCGGAGGCCTTTGTGGTCCGCCACCTCTCCCCCATCGGAAGCAATTTCCGCTGTGAGGAGACGCTGGACCACTACCTGAAAAAACACGACATCACGGGCATTGAGGGAGTAGACACCCGTGCCCTGACGAAAATACTCCGCAGCCAGGGGAGCATGAACGGCATGGTCACCTGTGCGGAGCATTTTAATGTAGCGGAGATTCTGGAGAAGCTGAAGGCCTACCGGGTGGAGGGCACCGTGGAGCGTGTCTCCCGGAAGGAGCCCGAGGACTGCCCCGCCTACGGCGAGGAGAAGTACAAGGTGGCTATGATGGACTACGGCGTGAAGCAGAACATGATCGAGTGCCTGCGCCGCCGGGGCTGCCATGTCACCGTGTTCCCCGCCGCCACCCCCGCCGAGACCATCCTCACCGGCGGCTTTGACGGGGTGATGCTCTCCAACGGCCCCGGCGACCCCGCCGACAACGTGGCCATCATCGGGGAGGTCAAGAAGCTCTATGAGAGCACCCTCCCCCTGTACGCCGTCTGCCTGGGCCACCAGCTGATGGCCCTGGCCACCGGCGCCAAGACCGGCCGGCTGGCCTACGGCCACCGGGGCGGCAACCACCCCGTGAAGGACCTGGCCGAGGACCGGGTGTTCATCACCAGCCAGAACCACGGCTATGTGGTGCTGTCTGAGACGGTGGACCCCGCCGTGGCCGAGGTGTCCCACATCAACGTGAACGACGGCACCTGCGAGGGCCTGCGCTACAAGCGCCCCAACTGCTTCACCACACAGTTCCATCCCGAGGCCAGCCCCGGCCCCAAGGATACGGAGTACCTGTTCGACCGCTTTGTGGCTTCTATGGGAGGTGACCGGTAATGCCGAAGAATCCGAATATCAAAAAAGTTCTGGTGCTGGGCTCCGGCCCCATCGTCATCGGCCAGGCCGCCGAGTTTGACTACGCCGGCACCCAGGCCTGCCGCGCCCTGAAGGAAGAGGGCATTGAGGTGGTGCTGGTGAACTCCAACCCCGCCACCATCATGACGGACAAGGACATCGCCGACCATGTGTATATCGAGCCCCTGAACATCCCCTCCGTCACTCAGGTCATTGAGAAGGAGAAGCCCGACTCCATCCTGCCCACTCTGGGCGGCCAGACCGGCCTGAACCTGGCCATGGCCCTGTATGAGGACGGCACCCTGGAGAAGTACGGGGTGAAGCTGCTGGGCACCAGCCCCGACTCCATCCGCAAGGCGGAGGACCGCCAGGGCTTCAAGGACTGCATGGAGTCCATCGGCCAGCCCTGCGTCACCTCCGAGGTGGTGGAGAGCGTGGAGGACGCCGTGGCCTTCGCCGAGAAGATCGGCTACCCGGTCATCGTCCGCCCCGCCTACACCCTGGGCGGCACCGGCGGCGGCATCGCCTATGACCGGGCCTCCCTGGAGGAGATCTCCGACCGGGGCATCCACCTCTCCCGGGTGGGCCAGGTGCTCATCGAGCGGTGCATCGCCGGCTGGAAGGAGATCGAGTTCGAGGTCATGCGGGACGGCGCCGGCAACGTGATCACCGTGTGCTCCATGGAGAACATCGACCCCGTGGGCGTGCACACCGGCGACTCCATCGTGGTGGCCCCCACCCAGACCCTGGCCAACAAGGAGTATCAGATGCTCCGCACCGCCGCCCTGGACATCATCACCGCCCTGGAGATCGAGGGCGGGTGCAACGTGCAGTTCGCCCTGAACCCCGACAGCTATGAGTACGCGGTCATCGAGGTCAATCCCCGTGTGTCCCGTTCCTCCGCCCTGGCCTCCAAGGCCACCGGCTACCCCATCGCCAAGGTGGCCGCCAAGATCGCCCTGGGCTACCACCTGGACGAGATCCCCAACGCGGTGACCGGCAAGACCACCGCCTGCTTCGAGCCCACCCTGGACTACTGCGTGCTGAAAATCCCCCGTCTGCCCTTCGACAAGTTCACCACCGCCAGCCGCACCCTGGGCACCCAGATGAAGGCCACCGGCGAGGTCATGGCCATCGCCAACTCCTTCGAGGGGGCCCTGATGAAGGCCATCCGCTCCCTGGAGCTGAACGTGCGGGCTCTGAAGCTGGACAAGCTGGAGGGGCTCTATACCGACGAGATCGAGGACCTGCTGGTCCAGGTCACCGACGAGCGGCTCTTCGTGGTGGCCGAGGCCCTGCGGCGCGGGTTCTCCCCCCAGAAGATCAACCACATCACCAAGATGGACATCTGGTTCCTGGAGGGCTTCCAGCGGATCATCGACATGGAGAACGAGCTGGAGCGGTGCAAGGACGTGCCCTCCGCCGACACCCTGAAGCGGGCCAAGGAGATGTGCTTCGCCGACAGCTATATCGGCACCCTGTGCGGCATGAAGCAGGCCGAGGTCAAGGCCCTGCGGGAGAAGTACGGCATCGTCCCCTCCTTCAAGATGGTGGACACCTGCGCCGCCGAGTTCGACGCGGAGACCCCCTACTACTACTCCTCCTACGACGGAGAGAACGAGGCTGTGGAGACCAGCGACCGCAAGAAGGTGCTGGTGCTGGGCTCCGGCCCCATCCGCATCGGCCAGGGCATTGAGTTTGACTACTGTTCCGTCCACTCCGTGTGGGCCTTCAAGCGCATGGGCTATGAGACCATCATCATCAACAACAACCCCGAGACCGTCTCCACCGACTTCGACGTGGCCGACAAGCTGTACTTCGAGCCCCTCACCGCCGAGGACGTGCAGAACATCGTGGAGCAGGAGAAGCCCTGGGGCGCCGTGGTCCAGTTCGGCGGCCAGACCGCCATCAAGCTGGCCAAGGCCCTGACCGAGATGGGCGTCCAGATCCTGGGCACCTCCGCCGACGGCGTGGACGCCGCCGAGGACCGGGAGCGCTTTGACGAGATTCTGGAGAAGTGCGGCATCCCCCGCGCCAAGGGCCGCACCGTCTTCACCACCCAGGAGGCCCTGCAGGCGGCCAACGAGCTGGGCTACCCCGTGCTGGTCCGCCCCTCCTACGTGCTGGGCGGCCAGGGCATGGAGATCGCCTACAACGACCGCAACATTGAGGACTTCATGAAGATCATCAACATGACCGTCCAGGAGCACCCCATCCTCATCGACAAGTATCTGATGGGCCGGGAGCTGGAGGTGGACGGCGTGTTCGACGGGGAGGACATCCTCATCCCCGGCATCATGGAGCACGTGGAGCGGGCCGGCGTCCACTCCGGCGACTCCATCGCGGTGTACCCCCCCATCAACCTGGAGGACAAGCACCGGGAGCTCATCCTGAAGCACACCAAGAACATGGCCAAGCACCTGAACGTCATCGGCCTGATCAACGCCCAGTATATCCTCTACAACGACGACATCTATGTCATCGAGGTCAATCCCCGCTCCTCCCGCACCATCCCCTATATCTCCAAGGTGACCGGCGTGCCCATCATCGACCTGGCCACCAAGGTGATGCTGGGACAGAAGCTGAAGGACCTGGGCTACGGCACCGGCATCTACAAGGAGGCCGATTACTACGCCGTCAAGGCCCCCGTGTTCTCCTTCGAGAAACTCACCGACGTGGACACCGGCCTTGGCCCGGAGATGAAGTCCACCGGCGAGGTGCTGGGCCTGGCCGAGACCTATCCTCAGGCCCTTCTGAAGGCCTTCAAGGGCTGCGGCCTGCGTGTTCCCAAGCGGGGCAGCCGGATCATTGTCACTGTGAAGGACGAGGACAAGCCCGAGATGATCGGCATTGCCCGCGGCTTTGAGGAGATGGGCATTGAGATCTACGCCACCTCCGGCACCTGCGACGCTCTCACCGCCGCCGGCATCGCCTGCAAGCGGGTGAACCGGGTGTCCCAGTCCCACCCCAATATTCTGGATATGATCCAGAGCGGCACCGTGGACCTGATCATCAACACTCCCACCAAGGGCCGCAAGCACGACAGCGACGGCTTCAAGATCCGCCGCTCCGCCGTGGAGCACTCTGTGGCCTGTGTCACCGCCATTGACACCGCCCGGGCCGTCCTCACCGTCCGAGAGCAGAGCCGCAGCGAGGACCTGACCCCCATCGACATCACCAAGATTTAAACCCAAACACTTCGGGGAGGGGATACTTCCCCTCCCCGGCTGTTTTTCCGGATACGAAAAAACCACACCCTCCGGTGTGGTTCTCCAGAAAATGTATGCTCACCGCTCGCTGGCGGATACTTCCTTGCACTCGTAGATCAGGTCCTCCAGATCGGCGGCGGCGTCCCAGTGAAGCTCCATATTGTTCACCTCCTTTGTTTTTCTTTAGTATAATTGGTTCCGTTCCACCCAACAAGAATCCTGGAGTAAAACTCAGGTAAAATTTTTAAGAAAGGGTGCTCTTATGTCTCATCAGACTGTTATCGTGCTGGACTTCGGCGGACAGTATAATCAGCTCATCGCCCGCCGGGTGCGGGAGTGCAGCGTGTACTGCGAAGTCAAGCCCTACACCACTCCCCTCTCTGAGTTGAAGGCCATGAATCCCATCGGCATCATCTTCACCGGCGGCCCCAACAGCGTGTATCTGGACTCCTCCCCCAAGGTGGACCCGGAGATCTTCACCTGGGGCGTGCCCATTCTGGGCATCTGCTACGGCTGCCAGCTGATGGCTCACTTGCTGGGGGGCCAGGTCACCGAGGCTCAGGACGACTCCGCCCGGGAGTACGGCAAGACCCAGACCTACTACGACACCACCTGCAAGCTGTTCCATGGCCTGCCCCAGCAGGGCATATCCTGGATGAGCCACGGGGACTACATGGCCAAGGTGCCTGAGGGCTTCGCCCTCACCGCCCGCTCCGACGCCTGCCCCAATGTGGCCATCGCCGACGAGGCCCGGGGCTTCTACGGCGTGCAGTACCACCCCGAGGTCAACCACACGGAGAACGGCATCGCCATGATCCGCAACTTCCTCTATGAGGTGTGTGGCGCCAAGGGTGACTGGACCATGGAGGACTACTGCAAGACCGCCATCCAGCAGGTCCGGGAGAAGGTTGGCTCCGGCAAGGTGCTCCTGGCCCTGTCCGGCGGCGTGGACTCCTCCGTGGTGGCCGCCCTGCTGGCTGAGGCGGTGGGCAAGCAGCTCACCTGCGTCTTTGTGGACCACGGCCTTATGCGGAAAAACGAGGGCGACGAGGTAGAGGCCGCCTTCGCCAAATGGGACATCAATTTCGTCCGGGTAGACGCGGAGCAGCGCTTCCTGAGCAAGCTGGCCGGTGTCTCCGAGCCCGAGCGCAAGCGGAAGATCATCGGCGAGGAGTTCATCCGGGTCTTTGAGGAGGAGGCCAAGAAGATCGGCACCGTGGACTTCCTGGCCCAGGGCACCATCTACCCCGACGTGATCGAGTCGGGCACCGGCGACGCCGCCGTCATCAAGAGCCACCACAACGTGGGCGGCCTGCCCGACTACGTGGATTTCAAAGAGATCATCGAGCCCCTGCGCCTGCTGTTCAAGGACGAGGTCCGACAGCTGGGCCGGGAGCTGGGCCTGCCCGAGTATCTGGTCTCCCGCCAGCCCTTCCCCGGCCCCGGCCTGGCCATCCGCATCATCGGTGAGATCACCAAGGAGAAAGCCGATTTGCTCCGGGATGCCGACTTCATCTTCCGGGATGAGATCGCCAAGGCCGGCGAGGACAAGAACCTGAACCAGTATTTTGCTGTCCTCACCAACATCCGCTCCGTGGGCGTCATGGGCGACGGACGCACCTATGACTACACTCTGGCTCTCCGCGCCGTCACCACCAGCGACTTTATGACCGCCGACTGGGCGCGGATCCCCTACGACGTGCTGGACCGCATCAGCGTGCGCATCGTCAACGAGGTGCAGGGCATCAACCGCATCTGCTACGACATCACCTCCAAGCCCCCCGCCACGATTGAGTGGGAATGATTTCAGAGGCCCGGAAAAGCCTGATATGACTGGGTTTTTGAGGGGTTAAGGCCCTCTGTGGCAACGATTTGGCAACATTTTTTCATTATTCATAAAAAGAGAGCTAACTGATTTTGATTAGTCAGTTAGCTCTCTTTTTCTTTTTATTATTATTTTGTGCAACAAACGGCCTCTCCCGTGGCCTACAAGTGAGAGGGTCAAAAGAGATCCTGAGGCGGTACCTTTACATAGGTTTGAGCTTTATCAAACTCCGGGTAATGGTAGCGCCACTTGTCGTAATCCTCTTTGGAGATCTCACCCGCCTCCAGCATGGCTGCGGCCTGTTGCCAGGAACAGAGCATCTCATGCAGCCGGGCGGCATCCTTGTTCTTCCGCACATCCACCTTCAGGCAGACTTCTCCATCCGTCTCGCTGATCTTGAGCCCGTAGTTGTCCTCCAGGGTAAACAGAGTGTGCATGAGGCCCACATAGGAGTCTATGTCCGGGACAGAGAGCGCATGGGGCGAGACATCCAGTACCTGGGCCAGGGCGGCAGTTAGATCCGCTTTGGGGGTTCTTGATCCTGTTTCGTACTGTGCAAGGCGCACATCGGCGGACTTCTCCGGGAAGCCCAGCGCCATGCCGAGATATTTCTGCGTCATCCCCCGCAGGAGACGGAAAAAGTGAATTCGTTCGCCAATCGCCATATCATCAACTCCAATCGTTGGTAGTCCTTAGAAAAAGCGTAGCAGAAATGCTTAGGAAAGTCAAGAGAATACTAAACAATTTTATTTAATTTATTTTGCGTACTCTGATTGACACAAGCTATTTTGCTTAGTATAATGGCAATAGACTAAGCATAATAGCTTAGAATCAATAAATAAAAAAAGAACTGCCACAATCCCTGGTTATACATCCGGGAAAAAGTGGCGGACGAAAGTGAGGAGGCATTTATGGAACACAATATCCAGCCGCAGCAGCCATCAACGAAGAAAGGGAGGTATTTTCAATGCAGGCACAAAACTTTATGCGCGTGGAGGAAGTGGCCCAGGAGCTGGGCATCTCCAAGTCCCACGCCTACAAGGTGATCCACAAGCTCAACGCCGAACTCCGTGAGAAGGGCTATCTGACCATCTCAGGGCGGGTCAATCGGAACTTTTTCATGGAGAAGTTTTGCTATGGCAAGACGGGAAAGGAGGGCTAATCATGGCAGTCTATAAGGAAGAAAAGACAAACACCTGGCGGGCGGTCTACCGCTATACTGACTGGAACGGCGAGCGCAAGCAGACCCAGAAGCGGGGCTTCAAGACCAAACGGGAGGCACAGGTCTGGGAGCGCGAACAGCTCAACAAGACCAGCGCTGATCTGGACATGACCTTCAAGAGTTTCGTGGACCTCTACACGGCGGATATGAAAACCCGGCTCAAGGAGAACACCTGGGCTACCAAGGACCACATCATCCGTACTAAGCTGCTGCCCTACTTCGGCAGGCTGAAGATGTGCAACATCACCGCCCAGCAGATCATCACTTGGCAGAACGAGATGCTGAACCACAAAGACGAGAACGGTAAGCCCTACTCGCCAGTGTACCTGAAAACGGTCCACAATCAGCTCAGTGCCATCTTCAACCACGCGGTTCGGTACTACAACCTCCGGGAGAATCCCTGCAAGAAGGCGGGCAGCATGGGCAAAAAGAAAAACCGAGAGATGATGTTCTGGACCAAGGAGCAGTACCTGAAATTTGCCGAGGTGATGATGGACAAGCCGCTATCCTTCTATGCCTTTGAGATGCTCTACTGGTGCGGTATCCGAGAGGGGGAGCTGCTGGCCCTGACCCCGGCGGACTTTGACTTTGAGAAGCGCACCGTGTCTATCAACAAGTCCTATCAGCGTCTGAACGGCGAGGACCTGATTACCACCCCCAAGACGGAAAAGAGCAATCGGGTCATCACCATGCCGCAATTTCTGGCTGAGGAAATCCAGGATTACATCAAAATGCTTTATGGCATCGGGCCGGATGACCGGATGTTCACCGTCACCAAGAGTTATCTCCACCGGGAGATGGACCGGGGAGCCAAAGAAGCGGGAGTACCGCGTATCAGAATCCACGATATTCGTCACAGCGCGGTTTCACTTCTGATCGACATGGGGTTCTCTGCCACGGCCATCGCGGACCGGGTGGGCCATGAAAGCATCGACATCACTTACAACTACGCGCACCTGTTTCCGTCCAAGCAGGCGGAAATGGCGGATAAATTGAACATGGAAAGGAGCAATTAAAAATGTCAGCAAAGAATTTGGACAAGCACAACCGTTGGAGGAACAAGACCGTGGCTTTCCGGGTCTCCCCGGAGGAGGACGCCCAGATCGAAACGGCGGTGAAGCTCACCGGCCTGACCAAACAGGATTACATCATCCGGCGGCTGCTTTGCCGGGATGTGGTGGTCCAGGGCAATCCCAGGGTTTATAAAGCACTGCGGGACCAGCTGGCCGCTGTGCTGGACGAGCTGCGCAGGATCGAAGCTGGACAGGGCGTAAACGATGATTTGCTGGACACCATCCAGATGATTGCTACCATTATGAACGGGATGCAGGAGGACTTTGCCTATGACCGATGAGAAAAAGAAAATGACCGCCCATGGCTCATCTGTTGGCGCAGATGATGGGCAGTCAATCTCTACAAATTCCAAGACCACTATACCAGACCCGGACGAAAAAAGCAATTCCCCGGAAAGAGATTTGGAGGAACTTTACCGGAAGATGCGCCGCATGAACGACCCGGCTTACCTGCATACTGTGACCCTGGACGAGCTGATGGACAATGTGTTCCAGGGCAAGTCCGCGGTGATTGAGAACCTGCTCTATACAGGAGCGTACATCCTTGCCGGAGCGCCCAAAATCGGTAAGTCTTTCCTGGTGGCGCAGATCGCTCACCATGTCAGCATCGGACAGGAATTGTGGGGCTACAAGACCCATCAGGGGACTGTTCTCTACCTGGCACTGGAGGATGACGAGAGCCGTTTACAGCGCCGGATGTTCCGTATGTTTGGAGTGGAGGGGACAAGCTCCCTCCACTTTGCCACCAACGCTAAGATGATCGGCGGTGGTCTGGATGAACAGCTGGAAAAGTTCGTTCGGGAACACAGTGATACCAAGCTGATTATCGTGGATACCCTACAAAAAGTCCGTGAGGCTGTGTGTGACAGTTACAGCTACTCCAGCGACTATGAGGTGATCGGCAAGCTGAAGCAATTTGCCGATCGGTATGGGGTCTGCGTCCTGATCGTCCACCACACCAGAAAGCAGCCTGCGGGAGACAGCTTTGAGATGATTTCCGGTACAACCGGCTTGCTGGGCTGTGCGGATGGGGCGTTCCTGATGCAGAAGGAGAAGCGGACAGATAGCAAGGCCACTCTGGAAGTGGTAGGCAGAGACCAGCCGGATCAGCGGCTGTATCTGAGCAAGGACCAAGAGAGCCTTATTTGGAGCCTTGATCATGCGGAGAATGAGCTTTGGAAGCAGCCTCCGGACCCAGTGCTGGAAGCCGTGGCAAAAATTGTGTCTGCTGACAACCGGGAGTGGGAAGGCAGTCCCACCGAGCTGACCCAGGCGATTCAAACGGATATGGCGGTAAATCGGCTCACCAAACATCTGAATGTGAATGCCAGCCGCCTGCTGGAAGAACATCAGGTAAAGTACGAGAACAAAACCAAGCACGCCGGACGGCGTATCCGGCTGACTTACATGGTAGTGGAAGCCCCCGCGTTTGAAGTAATCGGGTAAAGCGCGACGCTCGCAACGGTCGCGACGGTGTTTTGAGGGGTACTCCCAGCACCGTTGCGACCGTCGCCACCGTCGCGGAAAGGAAAAACCGGGGTGGTATTTTGCCACCCCAGCTTCCAAGGGAAGCCCTATTTTAGGGCGTACCATATTAGCAAGAGGGGTGAGCGATTCACGCACCCCTATGCTCCGAAACAGGGCACCGGATACAGACGAAAAAGCGTTCGGAGAACGCGCAGCCACAGAATGAAATTCTGTGTTCAAAAGGGGCTTGGGGGCGGTGACCCCAACAAGCAGAGGGCAGGAAATGTGAGTGTGTATTAACACTCGCATTGCTTGCTGGATTTGTGTGTGGCTATCCACACGCATTGCTTGCCGGTAACTAAAACAACCGAAACGGCCCTTGTGCCGCTGCGGAAAATCAACCGGAATTTAAGTATTGGGAGGTAACGACTATGAGAAAGATTGTATCCTGTGAGTTTAACCTGGACACCGCTTGCGTGGAGTTGCGTCTGAAGGACGGGACGCTGCTTTCTATCGACTGCACCGCCGTGGAGAACGAGGCGGCGAATAGTATGTACCAGCGGTCGGAGCTGGACTGGCTGATCTATAATGATCCGCTGGCCTATGCCGAACTGATTTTGAATGGGGAGTTAGTGGGATATTTGAAAAGCGTAACTACGAACACAGTTTTTGATAATTAAGCTGCCCGTTGAAGAATTTTAATGCGTAACACCAGGTTCGTTTATTGACAGTTCGAAACCATTATGGTAAGATTTTTTTACCATAATGGTTTGGAAGGGCGATGTTATGTCTGACTTTTTTCTTAATGACAAATATAGGGTCCTCAAATGTATGGCCGCGCGACAGATTTCTGTAAATGGCGAGATGATTGTAAAGCTCTCACAGCAGGAAATTGCAGATATTCTTAATTTTACCAAGCCAAAAGTCAATGCAATCATTAAAGAATTAAAGAACGCGGGCTATATAGTACAGTATAGTGCAAGAGGAAAGTACTCTTTAACATCAAAGGCGAAAGACGAGCTAAATACAATGAGTGAAATGGGGGCACAAGCATGAATATGAACACGACGCCTTTAGAGGCAGAAACCAGAGTACTCATTGATCGAAGCCTCGAAAATCTCGGGTGGAAGTTAAAGGGAAAAGATAAGAATGTATTTTTTGAACAGCCCAAGACAGAGTTGGAGCGTAAGAAGCTGGGCGGCAAGCGTCCGGATTACGTTTTGTACTCTAAAGAAAGCGAAAAACCACTCATTGTAATCGAAGCGAAAAAGAAAGGCTCACGCATAGATGAAGCTCTGGAACAGGGAATCGGTTATGCGCGGGCAATTGATGCGCCATTAGTTTTTGCAACAGATGGTGTATTTTGCAAAGCTTTCCATACTGGGGCAAATCGTCCTCCCATTTTGAACGGCGAGGAGGTTGACGAATTTATTCGCGAGGCACTGGCGCTACGCTATTTGACATCTTATGAAGTTAATACTGTTAGTCCCAAAGTTCAGTATGACCGCAAGGAACTCATCCGTATCTTTGATGAAGCGAACAATATGCTGCGTGGTGAGGGCTTACGTGCTGGTATTGAACGCTTCGGAGAATTTGCAAACATTCTTTTTCTGAAACTTATCAGCGAAAGCGAACAAGCAAAAAAAGAGCGCGGTGAACCGACAAAATTTGATATGGCGTGCAGTTGGGATGCCATTAAAGGCATTCCGGCATCTACCCGCATTGAATATATCAATAAAACTGTTTATGATAAGCTGAATGCCTTATATGAAACGGATATATTTACACCGTTGCAAATTAAAGATACCGGAATTCTCAAGGATATTATGGATAAGCTTGATCCTCTTATGCTTACCGATGTTGACAGTGATGTTAAAGGTGATGCTTTTGAATATTTTTTGAAAGCTTCTACTTCTACAAAAAACGATTTAGGTGAATATTTTACTCCACGCCACATTGTAAAAACTATGGTGCGGCTGGTAAATCCACAGATTGGTGAAAAAATTTATGATCCCTTTTGCGGAACAGGTGGCTTTTTGATCGAGTCATTTCGCTATATTTATAATAATATGGCCAGAACCGATGCCAACTTGGCGTTGTTACGTGAAAATACAGTGTATGGTAATGAGATAACAAATACAGCACGCATTACCAAGATGAATATGATCCTTGCAGGCGACGGACATAGCAATATTGAGATGAAAGATAGCCTTGCAAATCCTGTTGATGGTACGGAGACCTACATGGATGAAAGCGGGAAAATACACCATAGAGGATTTGATATTGTCCTTGCTAACATGCCATATTCTCAAAAAACGAAGTATGGGAGCCTTTATGATTTGCCGAGTACAAACGGTGACAGCATTTGCGTGCAGCATTGTATGAAAGCAATCAATAGCGCTGCGCCTAATGGACGCATGGCTTTGGTTGTTCCTGAAGGATTTTTGTTCCGTAAGGATTTGACAAAAACGCGAGAATATCTGCTGGATCACTGCCAGTTGCAAAGCATTATTTCGCTGCCACAAGGTGTCTTTCTTCCCTATACCGGAGTAAAAACAGATATTATCTATGCAACAAAAGTAAATCAAAAAGTTAAATCTTCAGAGAAGAAAAAGACTTTTTGGTATTTTGATGTCAAAAGCGATGGATACACGCTTGACAATCATCGGCGCAAACTTGATTCTCCAAGCGACTTAAGCAAATATGAGGAATATCGCAAGCTTGATGAAGATCAAGCGAATGATATGCTGAAAGTGGGATTTGAAGTAATTCCGCTTAGTAAAGTGCGCCAAAATTCAAGTATTCTTGTTGGAAGTAGATATAGAACACAAACTGAAAAAAACACAAAATATCCATTAATTAGCCTTAGTGACGAAAACTATTTTCAGATTTGTTCGGGAGGAACACCAAGCAGCACCGTTCCTGAATATTGGAATGGTGATATAAATTGGATTACTCTTGCAGATCTTCCAGCAGATGATTTTGTAACGGAGATCAGAACAACTCAACGCACTATTTCAGAGCAAGGGCTTAATAACTCTAACGCAAAATTACTTCCGAAAAATACTGTAGTGGTTTCAACTCGTGCTACCATAGGAAGAGTTGGTATTGCGCGTACAGAATTAGCTACAAATCAGGGATTCAAGAACATTATAGTAAGAAGACCTGATGAAATTCTTCCTGAGTATGTAGCCTATATACTTACTTCTCAGACAGATTTTATGATGCACTTGGCAAGCGGTGCGACTTTCAAGGAAATATCAAAAGAGAATTTTTGTACTATACAGATTCCGCTTCTTCCAATTGAGCAACAGCGGCAACTTGTTTTAGATATTGCTGGATACCGAAAGGTTATCGCCGGTGCGCAGGCTATTGTAAATGGTTACCATCCTCATTTACCCTGTCTCGCAGATGTTGCCACGAAAACTTTAGATGAAATAGCTACTTTTAGGCCAGCTAAAGACGAGATCAAGAATTTGCCAAGTGATACCGATGTATCGTTTGTTCCAATGGCATCCCTAAACACATTTGATGCATCGTTTGAGGCTACAGAAACCCGAAAGCTCGGCGATGTTTCTTCAGGGTTTACTTATTTTAAAAATAATGATATTTTACTTGCGAAAATAACCCCATGTTTTGAAAATGGAAAGGCAGGGATTGCGCATAACCTCAAGAATGGGATTGGCTTTGGTTCGACAGAATACATAGTAATTCGCGCTGACGAATCAGTTGTTTACCCGGAATGGATTTTCTATTATATCAATACCCGTGAGTTCATTGATGGAGGAAAGCCATTTATGACAGGAACCGCTGGGCAACAGCGAATTGATATCAACTATGTGAAACAGTATCAGATACCCGTTCCTTCGCTTGAGGAGCAAAAAATCCTCCTTGATGAAATACATCGTGAACAAGCATTAATTAAACCATCTAAGCAGATTATTGATGTTTTCACCGCAAAAATAGACACGAGAATCAAAGAGATATGGGGTGAATAGTTTTGCCGGATGACGTTGATTTCACTGAGGTTCCACATTTGCAAGAAATGCTGAGCCATTTGCCAATAAACCCAGAGGATGAGGAGGACATTGTCAACTATATCAAAAATATTACGAATCTCATAGCCATAAACTATAAATATGGGCAATACCAGTTTGCATATTTTGGCGTCCATCTGCTATATATGACGTACATATATTGCACTGCGTGGAAAATTGGGCAAATCGAACCTGAACGGTATAAAGACGCTATTGTTTTTGCACGTTCATACAATGGAAGAGAGCAAGATTTCAAAATAGAAGATCCCAATTCCATCTTTGTATACAGCCTGATGCCTGAAAAAGATATTGCTAAGCTATTCAAGATCATCGAACTTGATAATTCACAGATTTCGATGGTCGGTGATCTGGTAGACACAAGAAATGACATGGCGCACGCCTCTGGCAAATTTGAAATCTTGAATGAAGAAAGTTTTGATGCAAAAGTTAGCAATATCATTTCGTCTATGAATTTTATCCACAGATGCATGGTTCGGCTTATACGAAAATGGTATGGGCAGGTTCTGATAAGTTTCTGCAAAGGTGAATACGAGGGATATGACAATCCAAAAGACGTCATCATTGAACAAATGATTCAAACATTTAAGCTTTCAACCAACGAGCTTCTTGTTTGTAACGAAATGAGTGTTAGCAGCTTGGTTACTACACACCGAGGCTATGAGGCAAAGCTAAAAGCATTCAAAAAAGCTGTAACCGTCTATTGCCAAGAGATGGGATATATCTAATATGTGGATGCAATATAGACGGATGGGTATGTAATCCATCTTGTTAAAGATCTATGTTTGGCAACACACTGGCAACAAAAAATCAGATAGCCTCTACTATCTGAATAATGGAAATAATGTCAATACTCTGAGCTAAACCCCATAAGCAAATCTGTTTAGAAAACTTCTGGCAGGAGCGAGTGGGAATGACGCTCGAAACGGCGAAAACCCGCATGAATACAGGCTTTTTTGCCCGTCCATACTGCTCTTGATACTGGATTGATACTATTTGTGTCCGCCCGGTATTCTCAAGAGAAAAATCCCAAAAGGACAAGCAAAACCGCCCTGCTGAACGACAAATTCAGCAGGGCGGTTTTTTTGCTTGTCTTATTTATTTTTCCGCCAAGGGATATAATATTCGCTTTCCAGGCCATCGTCGCAGGTATGGGGCCAGTTGAGTTTCCATTCAAAATACTCTTCCCTGGTGATCTCCCCGGCGTGTAACTCCTGCTGACGAAAAAGCCATTCCCGCATGAACTCGTCCACAAGGCCATACTGGAAGTACATACCCACGGGAGGGTGTGCGGGCCAGTCATCGCTATCATTGTACCGTACAGCGGTATCATCAGCGGCCCCTGCTCTGCCCGGATTGCGGACAAGTTGGAACAGGCGGATAGCGCCAGGGCTGTCCTCGTCCAGCCAGAAGAATGTCCGCATGAAGTCCTCGGCAGAGCCGGGGGCGATGGTGTAGAAGTTCTGGCGGTCTACCCGCAGCGCCTCGGCCATCTTGTCCAGCAGTTCCCGTTTCGGAACACGGTAATTCGTCTCATACTGGGCGATCCGGTTGTCCGCTCCCTTTTCCTCAAAGCCGATAGCAAGCCCCAATTCCTTTTGTGTCATGCCTCGAAAGGTGCGGATTTTCTTTATCTTGTCTCCGACTGTCATAATATCCCACCGCCTTTGCCAATAGTATAGCGCAAAAAAGCGAAAGATGCAAGATAATCTTTAACAAAAATGCGAAATAAATTCTTGACATTAACACTTATGTTAATGTATAATGAAGATGGTGACATTAACATATTTGCGAAACTAAAATAAGGAGGTGCTGACCATGGAAAAGGAGCTGTTTGTGAGAGCAGAGGAGGTCGCCAGGGAGCTGGGCATTTCCAAGCCCTACGCCTACAAGCTGGTGCGGGAGATGAACGAGGAGCTGAAGAAAAAAGGCTTTCTCACCATTCCCGGACGGGTAAGCAGGCGCTACTTCGAGGAAAAATTCTATGGGCTGCGGGACAGACAATAAGGAGGGAACCACAATGCCGGCATACAAAGACAAGGCAAAGGGCACATGGTATGCGTCCTTTTACTACGAGGACTGGACGGGCAAGAAAGTAAAGAAAATGAAACGGGGCTTTCCCACCAAGCGGGAGGCTCTGGAGTGGGAGCGGACATTCCTGCAACAACAGACCGCCGACCTGGAAATGACCTTTGAAAACTTCGTGGCTGTCTATGTGGCGGACATGAAAGGCCGTATCAAGGAAAACACCTGGGGGACGAAAGAGCATATCCTCTACAAGAAGTTGGTGCCGTACTTCGGCAAGCGGAAGATGTGCGACATTCACTCCAAGGAGGTCATCGCCTGGCAGAATGAAATGCTGGGTTACCGGGACAAGAACGGCAAGCCCTACTCTCCGGTGTACTTAAAAACGCTGCACAATCAGTTGAGCGCCGTGTTCAACCATGCGGTACGGCACTACAATCTAAAGGTCAATCCCGCTGCCCAGGCGGGCAATATGGGAAAGCCAAAGGGACGGGAAATGCTGTTCTGGACAAAGGCGGAGTATCTGAAATTCGCCGAGGCCATGATGGACAAGCCCCTTTCCTATTACGCCTTTGAAATGCTCTACTGGTGCGGCGTCCGGGAGGGGGAGCTGCTGGCCCTCACTCCTGGCGACTTCGACTTTGAGAAACAGACCGTCACCATCTCCAAGTCCTACCAGCGGATTAAGGGCAAGGATGTGATTACCGACCCCAAGACCCCTAAGAGCAACCGGGTCATTCAAATGCCCGCTTTCCTCTGTGAAGAAATGCGAGACTATATCAAGAGCCTGTATGGGGTGAAGCCCACCGACCGCATTTTCACGGTGACAAAATCCTACCTCCACCGGGAGATGGACAGGGGTGCGAAAGAGGCCGGGGTAAAGCGGATCAGAATACACGACCTGAGGCACTCCCACATTTCGCTGCTCATTGACATGGGCTTTACGGCCCTGGCAATCGCTGACCGGGTGGGACATGAAAGCATTGATATTACCTACCGCTACGCCCACCTGTTCCCCACCCGGCAGGCGGAGATGGCGGACAAACTGGACATGGAGCGAAAGGGGGCCTAAATCATGTCAGTGAAAAATCTTGACCGACACAACCGCTGGAGAAACAAAACTGTGGCTTTCCGGGTGTCCCCGGATGAGGACAGGGAAATTGAAACCGCTGTGCGGCTCTCCGGCCTTACCAAACAGGACTACATCACCCGACGGCTGCTGTGCCGGGATGTGGTGGTACAGGGCAACCCCAGGGTGTATAAGGCCCTGCGGAACGAGCTGGCCGCCGTTCTGGAAGAACTGGAGCGTATCGAGGCCGGGAATGGCGTGGATGGGGAGTTGCTGGACACCATCCGGCTGATCGCCGCCATCATGGACGGCATGAGGGAGGATTGATAGATGGATAGATTGCAAGAGAAAACGACTGCCCCATATCCGCCTGTTGGCGCAGACGGGGGACAGTCGCTCTCACAAAAACCTAACCAAAGTATAGCAGAGGGCGTGACAGAACACAAGCCCCCGGAAAGAGATTTGGAGGAAATCCTGCGGCAGATAAGCCGGGTCAATGACCCGGCCTATCTGCCTACCGTGTCTATGAATGACCTCTACGAACAGGTGTACCCCGGCAGACCTCCTGTGGTAGACGGTCTGCTCTATGCGGGGACATATCTCTTTGTGGGCGCTCCCAAGGTGGGCAAGTCCTTTCTCATGGCCCAGCTTGCCTATCATGTGAGTATGGGCCTTTCCCTGTGGGGGTATGAGGTGCGCCAGGGGACAGTCCTCTATCTGGCCCTGGAGGACAACCACCGTCGCTTACAGGAGCGGTTGTACCGGATGTTTGGAGTAGAGAGTACCGGAAACCTGTTCTTTGCCATCGGAGCTAAGCAGCTCGGCGGTGGCCTGGAGGAGCAGCTAAAGGGCTTTGTCCGGGAACACACGGACACCCGGCTTATTATCATCGACACCCTGCAAAAAATCCGGGAGGCCGGGGCAGAGAAGTACAGCTATGCCAACGACTATGAGGTAATCACCAAACTGAAACGGTTTGCCGATATAAGCGGGGTTTGCCTCCTGGTTGTACATCACACCCGCAAGCAGCAGGCCGATGATAAGTTTGATATGATCTCCGGCACCAACGGCTTATTGGGTGCGGCAGACGGGGCCTTTCTGCTCCAAAAGGAGCGGCGGGCAGACAACGCCGCCACCCTGGACATTTCTGGGCGGGATCAGCAAGACCAGCGCCTCTACCTCAAGCGGGACGAGGAACGGCTTGTGTGGGAGCTGGAGCGGCGGGAAACGGAGCTGCGGCAGGAGCCGCCTGACCCGGTGTTGGAGGCTGTTGCCGCCCTGGTAACGGCGGAACGGCCAGAGTGGAGAGGGACGGCCACGGAACTTGTCGCCGCCCTGGGGCTGGATATGAAACCCAATGCCCTGGCTATGCGGCTGAATGTCCGGGCGTGGCGGCTGTCCTATGAGTACCACATCCACTATGAAAGCGCCCGAACCCATGCCGGGCGGAGTATCAAGCTCACGTTGGAGGAACCCCAGGCGTGACGACCGTGACAGCTGTGACAGGTGTTCTAAACTTTGTGACAGCTTTTCGGAGTGCGGAGGCGGTGTGTAAAACATCGTCACGGTCGTCACGGCTGTCACGGGGAGCGGGGGCGAAAGTCAAGGGGGGCATACCTGCGGGTGGAGATTGCCGCAAGTCAATACAACCCGTACCCCTTGACTTTCGGCCCACGGAAAACACTTGCCGGGCGGTGGAAAGGCCCCTGGCCTTTCCACCCTGCCCAACGGCGAGTGACAAAGTTTAGGCGGGGTGCAGGGTGCCCTTTTCAAAGGGCGGCCCTGCTGGGGGAGCCGTCCGCAGACGGCGGGGGCAAAGCCCCCACACCACCCCGTAGGGCGCAAATGCGCTTTTGATGGCCGTCAGGCTGTCAAAAGTGCTTTTGCGTTACTTTCGCAGAAAGTAACAAAGGCTCGCCGCTTGCGCGGCGGAAAAGGGAGGAGGGATTGATTTGAAAAGGACAATCAGCGCCATGGTGGGCCAAGGATCGGTGAACCATAACAGTAGAAAATTCCACGCCAAGAACACTGACCCGGAACGCTCCCACTTGAATATAACCTACTGCCAGGAGAATATCAAGGCGGTGTACCATGAACTCTTTGACGAGGCTCTGGAACGGTACAACGCTAAACAAACCAGGGCCGACAGAAGGATAGAGGATTACTATGAGAAGATCCGCTCCGGCAAGCAGGAAAAGCCGTTCCATGAAATCATCCTGCAAGTGGGCAATCGAGATGATATGAGCGCCGACAGCGAGGAGGGACAGCTTGCGGCAGCGGTTTTGGACGAGTACATGAAGGGCTTTCAAGAGCGCAACCCCCAACTCCGGGTGTTCTCTGCCCACCTCCACATGGACGAGGCTACGCCCCATCTGCACATTGACTTTGTACCATTCACCACCGGGAGCAAGCGAGGGCTGGACACGAGGGTATCTTTGAAACAGGCGTTAGCGGCCCAGGGTTTCCAGGGCGGCACCAGAGGGGACACAGAGTGGAGCCAGTGGGTGCGCTCGGAAAAGGAGCAGCTTTCCCTGGTCATGGAGCGCCACGGGATTGAGTGGGAGGACAAAGGCACCCACGACAAGCACTTGTCTGTGCTGGACTACAAGAAAGAGCAGCGGGCAAAGGAGATCGCCGTTCTGGAGACGGTCAAGGCGGAGAAAGAAAACCAGGTGGAGAGCCAGGAACGGCGGCTCAAAGAACTTGCCCCGGCGGTGAAAAATATGGAGCGGTTGGCAGCGGATTTCTCCGCCAATCCGGAGGAGATTTTGCCGGAGCCGGGAACGCTGGAAACAGGCCGGGCCTACCGAGAGAAAAAGGCAAAGCCCCTGCTGGCCCAAATCGTCAAGGTGCTGCGCTCCCTGTATCTGGCCTATGTGGAGCTGCGGGGGAAATTTGAGCGTCTGCAAGGGGACTATGGCCGGGTGAGGGAGAGCAACATCCGCCTGTCTGATCGATTGCAGGAGGTCAAGTTGGAAAACAAGGCCATGCGGCAAGTCTCCGCTGACTATGAGCGGGTCAAAAGGGCCTTTGGCCCAGAACAAGTGGACAGAATATTAGAGGCAGCTTACCAGCAGGAACATGCCGAAAAGGAACGGAAACGGGCCGCAAAGTCAAAAATTCGGATAGACGCACGATAATCACCAAAACCGGAGGGTATTCCAGTGAATACCCTCCGATTTTATTTGTGGAATCGGTAAAATGATTTCTTGTTTTTTAGAGCGTACTATGATATACTGCTATTATCCTGATTTGAGGA